>JAABUU010000036.1_pt1 | contig 305016 bp, 266 predicted proteins | sample 5559301 | NCBI WGS metagenome assembly JAABUU01 (sample SAMN10711884, study PRJNA513360) | rock metagenome | isolation source: Antarctica rocks | place: Antarctica: Victoria Land, Richard Nunatak white | reverse complement strand
GTCTCGGGAGCCTGAAACTATGCTTGTCACCCGGTTTGTATTCTGAACGGTAGATGCTGTTCACAGCGTATGTGAGGATCTCCGTAAGCATGTCATGCATTAACTCTAATGCCATGTCGAGTCTGTACAGTGCTATGGGTCGGATGTCGTCGTCATACTTACCCGGGAATGTTTCAAAAGCGATCAGGCAACCTTTCGCACCAGGGATTCAGGGCCCTTTGAACGCTTGTTTATATGGAGCGGGTATAAATCAAAGGTTGCCGATAGGAAAATTTGATCCAGATAACCAATTTCATGAAGCGAAGCATCCAAACGTCATTCCATGAGAGCTGTGGCGAAGGCTGATCCATGTATGTACGTTATCGCTAGAACTGAGGGCTAGAAACCACTTAAGGAAAACCATGTAGATGCCATGCATCAACCAAAGGGCTTTCAACTTAACATTGAAACCCCATAAGTTCTTTAGGCAGGTGATACGGGAACACTGGCTAGTTAACATTGGTGAACTAGAGCCAAGCGATAGAGCAGCAGACACGATTCTGTAGGACGAGAGGTAAAACATAAAGAGGCAACCATGCTTATGTTTGTTGAGAGGGGATTGGTAACTTCGACAACTCCATTCAAGTCACTCCTGAATCGCTTGCCGGGGTGCTGTCAAAAGGTGCAAGGGGTTGCTCGGAGCCTCTAGGTTTCCCCTTCTAACGCGGATACTGCTCCTTAAACGCAAGCAATGGTTCGCTATGGCGGACTGCGTGGTACTGCGTTCGGAAGGCCTGATTGGAGACTTGAGACAGTAAAATGAGGGTCCTAGCAACGGATATGCCTGTCATCAGGTGGATCTTCTATTCCGCTGGAGGCTCAATTCTGATATTTCCGAGATTTTCGATGAGAAATACTCACACAGCCGCCGAGTAACTGCTCTCAGCCAGCATTTATCTGTCACAGTGCGCACCTCGTGACCAAGCTCAGACTCGGCTATACTATGTTCTGCGACTCGGAAATATACTCCGGCAATCATTTGATATCGACCAATTCAGGCTTCGCGACGACGGGTGATCCATTGCATGCATTACTACTGTGTTCTGCAGAGTATCAACGCGTGTCACTGCATGTAGATTCCAGGGAATGGCGATGGAGAGAAGGCAGAACGACGGTGGAGTGCACTAAGTCACTCAGCCGTTGGCACAACCTTAGCCGTTGTCATATCCGCTATGACTCTGAAAAGATCTGCTGCGTAACACAAGCAAACCTTGATAAGGAAGGGGCAATTGATACCATTATGGGAAACCCCTGGTTCCGGCTTATTATATATGCAGGCTCTATATAGAGACCATCAAGCGACCTTCTGTTCTCTGTAGAAGACATTGAAGACACCGTATAGCTTGATCTCCAGCTCCAGCCAGCAAACCGACTTCAGTACCCTTGGATCGAGTTGATTGTCGAAGCGCATCCCCTTAGTCTTCACAGTCAGGTCTTCAAATTGTTGGGAGACGATGCCGCTGCTTCCTCCAAATGTTAGGCCCACTCCGAGATCCCACAACCCAGGTGAGGCTACGGAGCCGAACAATGGGGCTTCGTGCAATCCAATTGAAAAGGCACATCTAAATGTGGGTTTCCTGCAATAACCGTGCTCAGCCCGCCGATTCCAGCTTACGCTTGGTCTGATAATGATCTGTGGTTGAGGACGATCTGTGGTTGAGGACCTTGGCTGAAACGTTTGAGACAGCAAAGAGAGCTTCAGGCGGATAGCCACAAGAAGACAGATCCCAAAGGCAGTTCGTCGAATGAACCGCGAACAATCTCCCAGCCCGGGCCTCCGACGACGACTTATTCCATCGTCCGTTCAGCTCATGGGCAGAGCTCCATCGACCAGTGCTATAGCCCCCTTCATAGATGGGAAGAACAGAAACATCAAGAAGAGCCTTGGAACAGCGTGGTGCATTTTGCAAAGAAAAAGTAAAGCATCCACTACCACTGTAGAACTTTTTGGAAAGCTCAACAGTGTTCAGCCCCTGCAGTGGGTGCTCTTTAGATCTGGAATTTTTGTTGGAAATTATTTGCTTGCTCCTTGCCTTAATCACGAGAACCTGCGTTAGGCTAGCGTGAGTTCTTATGGTCTGGATATATGGAGAGCATCCTTAGTATGTGCGTTTAGAATAATGACTTGTTACGAGCTGGGGACTTCTTATGATCTCTGACCATCATCCACTCGGTAACTCAGCCATAACGAACACCACTAACAATGCGGCACTGATTGTTGGAGGGCGTGTATGGAATGTCGACTGGACTTTCTGATTGTATGTACCAAAGTTATCAGACACCGACTGCAAAGACTACTTCCAATTTTCGTCATGTTATCGTCAAGGAAAGCACCCATCACCAACCGATGTCCATCCAGTGAGGCCTGATTGGCACGAAAGATCAATCAGTTTGTGGAGGACCTGTCCCTAGTACGACGGTCTCCTGAAAACGAAGTTGCAATGGCAAGGTATTCCATATCAGACAGACCAAGTCCGCGCAATGGCAAAGCTCGGACAGGAAAACATCATCGTCGATTGGCGTGGCTGTCAAGATGATACCTGGCGGCGAGAGAATCCTGCTGCGTTCCGGTGTAGGACTGAGATTTAACAAAGATCTTGAACACTGACCCCAGGCCTTTGGGCATCTCCATTCTTCACTGTGTCGGCTATCTTGACCGAAACATTAACGTTACAGGCTATGCTTTCCGCCTGCCACGAGATGCAGAGCCTGGCAAAAACCCCGTGACTCTCCATCAAGTTTTGACGCGTAGTAAATCAGCAAAGGACATTCCAGATCTGGGTGAGTGTTTCGACTTGGCCAAAGCTCTGGTTTCGACTTTATTTGAAATCCACAACATCGGCTGGATGCATAAGAACATACAACCAAAGAGCGTTATTTTTTGGCCAAAACCCAACACAAGAGATGAACCAGATTTACGGAAACCTTACCTAATGGGTTTTGATATTTCCAGACCCTACCAACCAGGCGAAGTATCCGAGAAGCCTCTCTCTCGCCCCGAGGACGATTTATACCGTCATCCAAAATACAAAGGATCGCATTCGCGATCTTTCCGGCCATCTTTTGACATGTACAGTCTCGGCGTAATTCTGTACGAGATTGGCTTATGGCGCAACGTTGCCCAGCAAAAAGCAAGCTAGCAGCTCACGCCCTTTGCCACAGACACATAATTCAGACCCACACTTCATCGAGAAGATGGTCATGGGTGGATCCGTCATGGAATTGAAACGTTATACCGGGACACGTTTCCAGGACGCTGTCATGGCTTGTTTGAGCAGAGAGTTTGATGCTTTTTGGGTGGAACAGAAGGAGCAGGAGCTGGGGGATCGGCACAAGCAATTGCGGACTTATCTGGGCCAGGTCCAGACCAAGGTTGTTGACGCGATTGCCGTTTGTAATGCATAATCCGGAGTTTTTCATTAGATTTTGATAGGGTTTGAGAGATTGATTTTTGTAGGTTAAAGTGCGTTTTGGGTGAGGATCAAATATTGGTGTCCCGACGCGTACACGTTTCAAACGCTAGTACCGATTGCATCGACATATATTTCCCTGTAGACAGTAAATTCCGTCTTCTTGATGAGAACTGATTAGGATGCCTCTGAGACCTTAGCAATCGATACAAGCGTCTGAAATTTGACTAATATATACAGGGTGCTGCATCCAACTTGTGCTGCATATCCCAGTGTGCTGGAAACGAAGACAGCTTTTTTTTTTGCAACGAAATATCTACACCATCTTGCGTCATGCATCGCCTTTCCTTAGAGGTCGGTCACAAAGGAGTATAGTTGGCGGAGGCTGGTTAGCAGGGAGGATTTGATCCCATGATCTTCTCATTTCCTGACATCCAGAGCGACAAACGCGCAATCATAGTAGTTCAGAAGGTGGTTCTAAAAATAGAACTAATAGAAATCTAGTGAAGACTAAGACCCGTCGTTGCCGTTCCCAGAGCCAGTCTCATCACTCATGGGTATCTGCGCGCTGAATTGGTTTAGAAACGCTGATCCACATTCTGAAGAATCGAAAGAAGCTTACTTGTGTCAGTGCTTGTATACAGTATGTACTGTGGTAAATAGGTCCGTACATAGCGTTTCTCCCTATCAGCCTTACCCACTCGTGCCACTCCAATTTGATTTGGTCGTCGTTGTGTGGCTGCCGTCTCCACCTTGTGGCTTCCATGATTTTATTGCCCTGTACTCCTGTACTTCGTAATCTCCTCCATTCCATTTGGCCAGACTAACCAGAGCAAGGACAGGGGCATGGCGCGTGAGTCGTGGGGTGTATCAGGCTATGAGCTTGTCATCTTAAAGGTTGATCCGCATCGTTCTTCCTCTGTAGCGAGCTATTTCTATTTCTATTTCTACTGCAGTGCATTGTCGTCAATTGACATGTTCTGACCTTTCCTTCCTCTCCTCTATCATTATCGCCAGCCTCCGCAGTAACGACTATTCTTTACATTCAATTGACTTTCTCACTAACAACGCGAACCGGTCATACCTCCGTACATGTTCAGTGGCTAGACCGTATCTTGAACGCCTGCATAGTCCTCAGGCCGTCTAACCCTATCTTTGACAGCTGATGCTGTGTAACTGATTCAGAGGTTTTTCACGCTCGTTAGAACCTCGAGCTTTGTCTAGCATTGTTTCTAAGATCTGTGATGTAGCTACTGTAACGACGGTACTGGCGGCAAGTCGATCAGTTTCTCTAGCCTCAGTACAGAATTGGACAGATTCCCAGTACCGGAGGGTTGAAATCTTTCGCCGCATGCTTCCGTCTGCCATTTACGGAACCATACAAAATGGACGCAGTTGCAGCACCGGTACCAGCGCATCGATCTCTTCCTCCCAAAGTTATGCAGCTTCCGCCCCTCCAAACCTCTTTCGCTGTGAACCCTACTCAAAGGGTTCGGCCTCCGACTTCTAATGATACTGCTCTGACTGAACCACCCATTAAGCTCATTAACGTCTCTACGGAAACGCTTACACCGAAGGATCGGACTTCAAGAGGTGGATTATGGGCCTTATTTAGGCGGAAGAAGGCGGCGAAGAACCTGGGAACACACGAAGAACATGACACAATAGTTAAAGGAGCGAAAGCTACGCGTAGACCTGCTTCGAGAGACACCAAGGCGTCCCACAACACTGCGAGATTATTATTTGACCAAGAAAATAATACAACAGTACCTCGGTCACGGACATTGAGAAGACAATCCTCAACGCCCGTACCTAGATCCAGGTCCCTCAAGAGAGAGCTCACGATCAGGACACCGGCTACTTGGGACCCACCGCCACTTTTCCAAGCGTACCCACAGGCCGTCAAGTATGCAAGTCTGCGCGCACCCACCGTATCCACAGACGCTATTCTCTGTTCGAACGGTAATAAGAAAAACACGAATGCAGGACAATATGTGATGCAGAGTGCTTCGACTTCAAATCCCGTCAGCGCCAATATTAACATCGCCAAAAGTAAAGGCTATTCCAAAAGAAAGCGTAAGCACAACTTTTCAGAGCCTATTCCGAAGGAATGTTGGACCAACAATCTGTACGTCCTCGTCACTTCAGGTTACCTCTTACAGTATGCTGGTGAGGGGAGTTTTGATAGACTACCGGAGAAGATTATGACATTGAGCAAGGACTCCGCGGCGTTTGCGAGTGATGTGATCTTAGGCGAGCATTGGGTCTTGCAAGTTTCTCAGATATCAGACGATGACGGTGTCCAGAGCGGCAAAGAACAAGAATCTATAATGAAGAAGATAGGGTTTCTACGTGATACTAAGCGCTGCGCGTCGAGCTTTTTACTAGTGATGGATAACCCTGCAGAGATGGATTCCTGGTTGAGGGTCGTGAGGGGAGAAATTGAGTCAATGGGAGGAAAGAAGTACTGCCCCGATGCAGGAGCTTGTGGCCCCACCGAAGAATCACCCAGAGATGGCCGGGAAAAGCTAAGCCACCGATATTCTATGGGGGTAGATCGTGACCAACATTCTGGGAAAAAGTGGGAGCCAGCGCCTGATGCGAGTTTTGGAAATTTCATCAGGGAGAATGGAGGCTCAAAGCCCATTGCCCGCCCATGGCCATCAAGTATTGTCAGGAGACCGTCTATCGCCAGCCAGATGTCATCAGATTCTCCTACTATCTCAAATCCTACACCATCCATCAATCAGACCTACTTGGATCAATTAAGGGGTAGTCCCAGATTGTCCTATGCATCGACTGGGGCAAAAACGTTATCAACATCGCGTGGGTCATCGCCGGGACAATCACCCAGATCAGTGCCTGCAAAGTTACATTTCCCTCTTCCAGACCATACGTCAAGTCTTGGCGCCGGAGTAACGCCAGTATCCATATTACCGAAGTCTCGGCGAGCCTCTGCTCAGATTAGCCGTCGACCGTCAGCCGATGCCAACTCAGCGTCTAGGTCAACTTCGCGCTCGGCTTCTAGGTCACCACGTCCACTCTCTACACGTAGATCTCTTCCAGGACAGGACACGCCCCCAGCAGCACCAAATTTCAGCGTTCCCACATTTTCTAAACGTAACTCGATAGTTACGAGGATCCCATCTTCGTCAATGAGCCCGGCTTTGAGATCTCCAGTCGATGATAAAGAGTCATCCTTGATCCTAAATATTCCACCAACAGAGCTGAGCACGGAAGCCGATGACTTCGTTCAATCCCTACCTCATTCTTCAAGCTCGTATGAACTCTCCTCGCTGCCATCAAATAACGGTCGTCCTCTTCCCCGCCGCCTCTCGTCTCTTCAGTACTCTCGTGGGATTTCGCCACGGCAGCTACCGGCCAATGCTTTACTATCGCCTCATCCACCACCCAAAACTGCTCTGCCGGCCGTGCCTAGACATTTGGCTATCACAGATCAAGGTTTGATTGATGGCCACCTGTCACAGAGTCGCCAGTTGTGCCGCCCTATGAGTATGCAAGTGAGGAGTGATCCTGTCAAGCAGGTTCATATCCATCTACCTCAGAGCCGAGGGGAAGACAAGCTGAACTTCGACCTCCCTTCACAGTCGCTGATGGATTTCCCAGCCCGACAAAATTGTTTTCCCCCAATGCTACCTGTACATCGGTCAAAAGTGCAAAATCGCAGAAGCATGCCAGAAATAAACCTGTTAGTCGATATTCCCCCAACATCGCTGCCGCCTTTACCAAAAACTTTTATATGATCCTGTGCATCACAACGCGGGGTGACCCTCTGTTGAAAATTTTAGCATCTGATTTTAGTCAAATGGCTTCACCAATTGATACAAACCCTTCACACTGTCTGCTCAAAACCCCAATCGCTTTCACCATCTTCAATGACATTTCTCTAGCATGCCATCGAGACTTTGTCGGTTAAGCCTTGTTTCTCTTAGGACTCTTGTATAGTAGGATATTGGAATGGATAAGGCGGGAATTGAAGTGAATACAGCGGCATGGAAAGGTTCCACCTCATGTCATATTCTCATTGTATACTATCACTGTATAACGACCTTTCCTGAAATCTAAATAGATAATTCGACATATCTAGGAGGCATCGGAAACTTTGATAGAAAAACGAACATGTCCATCAGCAAAAGTCGTTATGCATGTAATCTTTTATAATTTAGGTATTAGATATGCCGGTCGGCGGAATCCATTCCGCACAGGGCCGAACATCCCACTATCACAACATTACTCTCATGATTTACCAAAAACAACATGAACCTAGGTCTCGCAACATATCAGTAAGTTGCTTTATCGCCTTACTCCGCGGTCCATCAGAGCACAATGCCGGATCTCAATTCTCTGCCACCCTCCAGTGCATCTACAGGATCTCCCCTCCAAGCCCGTCATAGCAACAGCTCGGACATATATCCTCGTCCAACAGGCTCGCCATCCCCCAGATCATCCTCTGTTTCTCTTGCAGCGGCAGCTACTATCAATGCTGGAATACAAAATCAAGACTCACGCCACTCATCCACAAGTTCAAATCGCAACCGCCCCTCTCCCCAGATTGGGAGGAGTGAGCGGCGAAGATCTAATGTAGCGATGAACCTCAATCTCAACGATCCTACGATTCCAGGACCTGGCGAGCTGCAAAGCGGCGATCACCGCTTACCTATGGGCCACCCTCTCCACACTTCTAGTCCCCATAGTATTGGGTCCCCAACCATAGCACATCACCAACGTGCACCCAGCTTAGGAGAATTGCATCAGGAGTTAGAGCAGGAGCAGGAAGCCCAAGTGGTGCGATGAGACCTATCCCGTTACCATCTTCGGGCTGTTAGAGCTAATCAGCAGGCCCTTTAGAACCGTCTCCTGGAAATGATTCGCCAGCAGCAAGCTCAGTTGCAGCAGATTCAGCAACACGCAGGCCTCACATCATCTACTAGTACTGGGGCGGTGGATGACTCAACCCCCACTTCTGAACGCTCTTTCTCTTTCCCAAGTGTCCCCGGCAACCTCCCTATGACTGTCACCAACCCTCGTCCTCGTTCACCGGTGCCCCGCAGCTCTATGGAATTATCTCGTCAATCTTCACGTCGGTCAAGGACCCCCAGTCGTACAGGCTCCCCAGCATTAAGGCCCCTATCTGCTGGCCTGCAAGCCCAAGGCGATGAATGGCTTCTCTCCGGCGGTAGTCAGGGTAGTAGGGATGAGAGTGCTTTTTACCAGGCGGAAACCCAAATGTTGACGAGGGAGAACCAGATGCTCAGATTGAGGATTCGAGAATTAGGTACTTCCCTGTTTGTCTCTAGTTGGATCTGTGTATTGACAACAGGTAGAACGGCAGATCAACGAGGGAAACTCAGCAACTGCGAATACTCCCGCCACGCCATCAAGTTTAACAAGTCCCCCAATAGACGCAGAACCTACTCAGGCGACTTCCGCAGGTCAGGCCATGGAAGTCGAGAACAAAGACTGAGAGGTTTTGATCTTCCTGGATGACTGCATGATACTTCAGTTAGCAATAGGGCATGGAGATGGGAGCATAGACTTCTATTTGATCAAGCGGGCGTTGGGAGCAGGAGTAACTGGGCCTTTCATGTCTCATACCCCCGGGCATTTTCTGCCCCTATAGCAGCAGCCACATTACGAAGACTTTTCTCATGACTCCTGTCCACACCCAATTATGTGCCAGATTTGAAATGTGATGTAGACGATAAATTACTATGCAATCCGCCAATCCTCGGTAAAGTGATAGTGGGGGTTGAGCCAGACGCCAAACGCGTAGTGACCGTGTCAGAGACCGCCAACCATGAAACCTTCCTTCACCACTACTTCTTTCTCCTCAATCTTCATATACAGACAACTCACTTTCTTCTAGCGATGTCCTCTTCCAATTGATCATGCACTGTAAGATCTGACGAGAGTCTCAAGCCATTCACGTTGAGACCCAACTTGCTCGCGTCTCTACGCTGGTTTTATATTGGGAACAATGGAGTCTTCTCCCTCTGGCAGAAATCCTACGCTGCCTGTCCCTGCCGTCGCGGGTGTGAAACGTCCTGCACCGTCGTTACTGCCAGCATTCGAACCGTTCTCTTCCTCTCCATCTCTGCCTCGACCCGCGAAACGTGTTGCTCGCGTTTCCCCCTCGAAGTACAGTGAGAAGCACAAGTATCCTACTCCAATTCCAACATCTTCCACAGGCGTAATTTCCTCGTCGCCTCCGCTACTGCCTTGTACGCGTCGTCTTGGTCTTTCCAGAACACTTTCAACCTTCTCAGAGCGGACTCCACTTTCCACCGTGCCCTCCATCGAGCTCGACGAGCATGGTGAACCCACGCTTATGGGCAGATCTAGCAACTCCTCCCATTACCAGCTGTCTACTAACAAGCTGATATCGCGAGTTCACGTCCGAGCGGTTTACATCCCCGCTGATCCTCCGGCTCCAAAAAAAATACAAGTGGAATGCATGGGTTGGAATGGGGTGAAGGTACACTGCCAGGGAAGAGCATGGGAGCTACGGAAGGGAGATAGCTTCACGTCCGAAACGGAAGATGCGGATATTATGGTCGATGTCCAAGATGCGCGGGTTTTGGTGCAGTGGCCGAGACACGACATTAAGATAGCCACGCCAACGGATTCAGAGTCCACCTGGGACGAGGAACACTCCCCGAGCAGACCCAATGGTGCTACACGTCGGCCATCTCCTAACCAGAGCCCTCTTCGACATCGATTGCAATCGCCAGTCTCTCCTTCTCCTGCTGTCCAAGCTGTAGCAGCTTCCTCATCAACCTTCCTCGCCTCAGACCCACCCATTCCGGTCCCTGTACAGGTCTACGAAGACGAGCAGTCAGAGGACGAGGGAAACAAGGTCACTCCAACTGCTGTAGAGGCTACTCAGTCAACTCAGTTCGCATCACAGCCACCTGGAACTGGCGTGCAGGAATCCCAGTCCAGTCTACTCAGCGAGCCTAACGATTTTTCCGACTGTGATGAAGAGAATGACCCTGTCGTCCACTCTTTCGGTCCTTTTGGAAGTAACCTTATGCCCCGTATGGAATCTTTTACTACTGGCGACTCTCCGGTTCAACGCCGTCCCCTCAACGCTCTCAAAGAAGCTAGTATCTCACCCCAACGACGGCAAAGCTCCGAATCTACTAGGGGTGGCGATACTAATCCCGTAGTCAACCACGTTATAAATCAGCTTGCCTACTCCCGGCTGTCGTCTACACCGCTCTCTATCCTGATGGATCATCTGCCATCGCTCCTCAAGATAGACAGCCCTGGCTCCAAAGAGAACTCACGTCTAGGCCTAGATAAACTGAAGAAGATGCTCGATGCTACAAAATGCGTCGGCGAGGTTCCGAGGTCAGGTAAAGATGCTGCAGGGAAGCCACTCGAGAGCGAGTATTACTACATTGCCGACTTGGATCCAGATGAGAAGAGGAGGGATGCGGTTGTTCAGGGGTTGCAGAAGCCTGGACTGAGGGCTTGCAGAAAGCAGCACAAGGTAAGCCATTACGATTGGTTGCGCGATTGGCTTATAGATATCCATGAATACTAATTAGACTCTAGCAATACTTCTGGAGGAGGCCGAAAATGTCATGAACGTTGTGTTAGAAGTGGGATTGTAAAAGCATTGTGTCTAAGACGGGGGATTTCTCTCGTGTCACCTTATTCTCCATGTCCCAAGTCCGTGTCCCTGGAACAGGTACCATTGCGTACTTCTACTAGGATACTCTTGCATAGCGAGGCGTTTGTATTGCATGAGAGCGAGGTTTGTCACGATTTTAGTATTTACTGTACAGCCAGCCGTCCAAACTGGAAGAAATTTTTGCCTTCAATTTCACGGGCCGCCATTATTTCGAGCCAGCAATTCTACTTCCCTACATGCGTAAGATGGGGTTCCACCACAGACGAACCGCACAATCCCCTATGCAACTTTGTTGCAGAAAGGGGCCATGGCTCTTCGCTGACCCCTGATAGAAGTACTCTAACACAACCCTTCACCTACATACAGCAAGACCCTCTCCACTGTATTCCCGCACCGAAGAACCCCACCCACCCACCCTGCCATCGCACCCTACACAAAACCCCTCCCTTAGACTCCCTCTACATACTGTATGTAGTTCCTTTTCTCGCAAAATACGCTGCACTCGTCTGAAGGATCGTCTCTGTTCCTACTGTACCTTGGTGCTTTGTGACTCTCTGTCAGCAGCGCGCTTGCTTTCTCTGGCTCCCCCTTTTTTTTTTTTTTTTTTTTGCTGGGTTGGGGTTTGTACCTATTATGGTGTGTTGCGTTTGTGGAGGGGGGGAGGAGGGGGGGGAGAGTGGTGGTGTCGTGTGTGCTTGGGGATGGGGATGGGTGGTAGATTCTCTTCTTCTTCTTCTTCTTTTTCTTCTTCTGCTTCTTTTTCTTCTTCTTCTTCTTTCCCTTTTCCCTTTTCCCTTTTCCCTTTTCCCTTTTCCCTTTTCCCTTTTCCCTTTTCCCTTTTCCCTTTTCCCTTCCCTTTTCCCTTTTCCCTTCCCTTTTCCCCCTTCCCCTTCCCCCTTCTCTCTCCCCCCCCCTCCCCCCCTCCCCCAAAAGAAAAACCACATCTCAGAACCACCAACCAACCCCCCTCACCCCACCCACCTATTCAATCGCAACCCCCCCTATTTTTCCACAGCATACCCAAAACAACAAAAGTGCTCAGAGTGGATGTTCTCGCCTACGTCCTAGCTAGATTGAAATGAAAGAATAGAATAGAATAGAATAGACAGGATGAGATGGGATAGGATGGGATAGGATGGGCGTTTGTAGTCGGTGAAGAGTTGGTTGTTAGGTTGTTAGGTTGTTAGGTTTATTAGAGCGGGGAAAGGGGGTTGAGAGATGTATGTACTGTACTGTACTGTAGAATGGAGTAGCTGAGAGGTGTGTGTGTGTGGGTGCGTTTAGGTGCGTTGTTTTATTTTTGTTTGTTGCTGTGAGCGGTGAGTGGTGAGCGGTGAGCGGTTTTGATAATCTTATGATCTATATAGTTCGGTTGGATGTTTGAAAAGGAATGTAGATGTAGGAGTTGGAGTGATATTAGAGGGAGGAATTTAGTCCTTGGTATTTGTACTCTGGAGGACTCGCTTGCTTTTTTGGTGATTCTTTCGGGGGAGAAGGGGGGGGGGATTGGATTTGGATTTGGACTGTTGGGTTGGGGATTGGGGATTGGGGATTGGGGATTGGGGATTGGGTGTCGTGTCCAAGGTCCTATCTGGGTTTTGGGGGATAGGTTGGTTGGTTGGGAGTGGTTGGGGGTGGTTGAGCAGTGTATGTGCTGGTGGAGAGGAGGTGCTGTGAGTTTGGCGGTTCTACTTGGTGGACAGGTGTTAGGAGGACTTACGAGGGTAATAGGGATGTGGGATAAAGATTTTATTTCTCGATCAAGCATGTAGGCAGGCCTGAGATATATACACAAAGCCCCAAATACAACCATGCCTCAATTCCAATCACCACCCTTACATAAAATCTACCAGTCAATCCCCCCATCCCCGCCCACCGTAATCGCCCGCGCCGCCGCCTTCTCCCCCATTCCGTTCGCCAAATGGCTTTCCTCGAACGGTTTCCTACCCTTCAAGCCCTTCAATTTCTCATCCAGCTTCTTATACGGCTCCTCCCTCTCCCCCTTCCTGACCATCCACTTGCTCGTCCCGAGCCTCGCATCCAACTCCTCGACGGGCGGAAGCTTCAAATACACCCATCCATCGTCGCGCTCTTCGATAGGGAAGGTGGCGATGTTGACTTGATCGTCGTTGGAGCACTTTCCCGCATCGGCGCCATTGAGGGTGAAATTCCGCTTGTGGAAGGGGCAGCTGACCCAGAGTTTGTCGGCTTGCACGTCGTCCCCAATCAGGCCCTCCGAGAGCGCAAAGGTGCGTTTGTGCGGGCACATCTGCTGCGTCGCGTACCACTTACCTTTGATCTTGAAGATCGCCAGTTGCGTATCGCCGCGCTTGACGTTCTGGCTGCTACCCGAGGGGGCGTCGTCGGCGAATTTGGTGGCTTCGATGATGGGTTGCCAGGAGAGCGAGGTCCACTGCGTGCCCCGGAAGTCTTCGGTGACGGAGTCTTTGGGCCAGTACGCGGGGCGCTGCTGCCCGCGCTCGGGCACGTTTTCCATGGTTTCTTGGCCGTCAGTGGTGTTGCCGAACTGCGAAAAGGCGGCGCGGCGCACGGGGTCGTTGATGACTTCGGTCCACTCGCAGAAGAACGTGCCGATGAGCTCGTTCATTTGCTTTTCGAGCTCGGCGCAGATACCTAGTTTGTCTTCTAAGACGACCTCGCGGAGGTATTTGATGCCGCCCGGGAGCTGTTCGATCCAGCGGGCTGTGCGCTGTAATTTGTCGGCGGTACGCATATAGAACATGAGGTAGCGGTCTAGCATGGGGACGACGTCGTCGGGTGGGACGTCCTTTGCAAGGAGCTCCGAGTGACGGGGTTTGGAGCCGCCGTTGCCGCCAACGAAGACGTTGAAGCCCTTTTCCGAGGCGATGAGGCCAAAGTCTTTGTTTTGGGCTTCAGCACATTCACGGACGCAGCCGGAGACGCCACCTTTGATCTTGTGGGGGGAGCGGATACTTTTGTAGCGTTCTTCGAGTCGAACTGCCATACCAACGCTGTCGCCGATGCCAAAGCGGCACCAGGTAGTGCCAACACAGGATTTGACGGTTCGTAGGGACTTGGCGTATGCATGTCCTGATTCCATGCCTGCGTTGACCAATGCCGTCCAGATGTCAACAAGATCCTGTTTCTTGGCACCAAACATGTCGATACGCTGACCTCCAGTTATCTTGCAGTAAAGATTGTACTTTTTCGCCACAGTGCCAATGACTATCAGCTTTTCCGCAGTAATTTCTCCGCCAGAGACTCTGGGAATGACCGAAAAGGTACCATTTCGCTGGATGTTGCCCAGGAACCTATCATTAGTTTCTTGAAGACCGTGTAAGGGCTTGTCCATGATATGCTTGTTATAGAGTGATGCGAGAATTGACCCAATGGTTGGTTTGCACGCCTCACAACCCAACGAATCTGGGGTTTTCCCACACTCGCGCATGATCTCGGTGAAAGTCTTCAGCTTCTTGACGTAGACGATGTTGAAGATATCCGCTCGAGAGTAAGCAAAGTGTGGGCACAAATGGTTGAGTACCTCGGTTCCCATGGCCTTCATCTCAGTGTTGAAGATCGACTGCACCAGAGGCATACATCCACCACAACCCGTACCAGCCTTCGTACACGATTTTACATCTCCGATACTCTTGCAGGACCCGTCCTTGACTACCTTTGCTACGTCTCCTTTGGTAACGTTATGACACGAGCAGATCTGTGTATCATCCGTCAAATCATTGGCATCATCTTCCCCTTCTTTGCTGGCCCCTAATATAAATTGACTTGGCGGTACATCTAGTTCTTTCTGATTCTTGACCATTGGGACCAACTTGACGTAGTCTTTCGTGTCCCCAATCATCATGCCCCCCAGTAGGTATTTGCCGTCCAAGGTGAATATGTACTTCTTGTAGATTGCCTGAAATGGGTCCTTGTAAGTCAGTGCCTTCACTGGTGGTGGTGGCGGACCATCTGTAAGGTTTTTTATTTTCTCCTCTGCTCCATTGGCTTGCTCTCTCTTCTTCACAGCATGCCTCTTGACTGGCAAGTCTTTTGGTCCATCCCTATCCGCAAAGAAATCGCCGAAACTGGCAACCTCAACGCCTAGTAATTTGAGCTTCGTACTCAAATCTGGCCTCTTGAATTTTCTTGGTGTATGTACCTTTGCCTGGGTCAAATTAAAGGCCAGCACATCGGCCATTTCGATTCCAGGGGCAATCAACCCATACGTCTGACTTTCCCAGCTCGCACATTCTCCAATTGCATATATATCTTTCTCACTCGTCATCAGATTTGGATCAATCACGATCCCGCCGCCCCTATCAGCGCATTTAATGCCAGTCCTTCGGGCCAACTCGTCGCGAGCCTTGATGCCAATAGCAAACATGAGACAAGAGCAGTCCATGCGTTCTCCATCCTCGAATACAACTCCCTTGACAGCATTATCTTCGTTGACTTCGATTTTCCCCACTCGCTTGCCGAGTAGCACATCCAACCCTAGTTTCCGTACAAGATCCACCACCATACCGCCTGCGTCCCCATCGAGCTGTCGGCTCAGGACCCATCGATTCCGCTCGATAAGCTTCACTTGGCTAAAGCTCTCGAGATCCATCATGGCTTTTGCTGCTTCGAGTCCGAGCAAGCCTCCACCGACTACTGCGCCAGCAGTGCCTTTAACTGTTTCGGAAAAGGTAATGAGCTTCTCGAGGTCTTCGATCGTACGGTAGACGAAGACGCCCTTTGCGTCGTGTCCAGGTGTATGTCGTGGTAGGAGAGCATCAGATCCGGTTGCAAGGACAAGGATATCGTAGGGGACCGTCTCGCCGGTAGAAGTCGAAACCACCTTTTGCGACTTGTCGATAGCGGTCACCATAGTGTTGAGATGGTAGTTCAGAGAACCCTCTGGCACGCCAGCATACTGTGTGTAGATATCTGTCAATCATGTGCCTTTGACTTGCTCGAGAAGGTTTGACCCACCCATTCCCTTGGATTCAAGTATAGATTTTCCACCTTGCGATGTTGGAAGAAGCTGGTCAGACCCACTCTGTTGTATGCGAGATGTGCTTCCTCTCCAATCACGACAATGTCATACTCCCTCCTTTTCGCGTCCATCTTCAGGAGCTTCTCTCTACGAACACAGGTCATTAGCGACAGTTTTCAGAACTACCCGTCGGGACGACTGATACACAGTGAGATACGCACATGAAGGCAATTCCCACCATCCCCAGTCCTACGACTACAATGTTCGTCCTCTGGCTCTTAGGTCGTGGATACTGCGATCCTTCCTCTTCCGGATGGTGGCCATTGACGGGTGCCCGCCCGGCTTGCATGCCAGGAGAAGAGTCGGCCCAAGACATGGCGAAGTTGCACTCGATGCCCTTCTCGATTGGAGAATGGTGAGCCAAAGCCAGAGATTAGGATTGACGACCTTCACGCACGAGGGTAACAGCCTGCTCAACAAGGTTGAATGTAAAGAAATATGCAACTGAAAGGCATGCAAGACATGAGAACGTCCTACCTCGAACAAGGATCAAAAAAAGAAGTAACATGGGAAAAAGTAATAGGCATTCCTCGCCCATAGCCACCACCATGGTCCCGCGGGGGAACTGCAGAAGCAGGAGAAGAAGAGCTTATCGGAGTGCATGATGAGCGCCAGTGGAAAAATAGATACGGTATTGTTACTTGCTAGTTCGTCAAAGACTAGAAGGTTAAATGCTATTTGGCTACGAAGAAGATCAATCAATTTGATGTTTGAAAGGACAAAGGAAAGCAGCATTTCCTCGGCTCTGATGGAATCATGTTGAGCGATAAGGGAAGTTCGTTCTGATAAGCTGCTTGCCGCTAGACGTGTCACGTGGGGATGTCCCGAAGAAGATCGATGCCAAGACTTGCACCTTTAGCTCCCATTCCTCGAACCTTTCCTAATCAAGCCTCGAGGGAAAACCACCTACACCGGAGTTGCACCCACCTGGCCTTCTTCAACCGTACACCATGAAAACCAATCCCCCCAATCCACCGTTTGTACTATTCTGCCCACTTTGTCAAGCACTTCAACCATTTCATTTACTATGCATTAGATATCTTTATATGGAGCTGTACACGTGAGGACTCAACTTGCAAGCGAGCCTGCTGTGTTGCTTTGCTCGTGGTTCGTGGGAGCTTACGGTAGGAAAACTTGGGCTGTGGAAGACACCAAGGTACCTACTCATGAACATCGGACCTCTGGAGGATTTCCCCGACCACTGCAGCCAAGCGAGGGAAGAAGAACAAGAAGAAGCAATAATATCGATGGCTTGATGACCGAAAGTAGTCTTGGAAGTTTGGAAGGAAGGATATGCCGGGTTTGCGTCGTCCCTACTGCGCTTTGGCTCGTGTTTCTTTCCTTATCTTTGTCGCTAATCATGCGGAGTGTACTACAGACTACGGAGTAACCCACCCACCTACGTGTTATCTCACGATAAGCGATAAGCATCCAAGTTGTGATTGTACCCTGGGGCTGAGCCCCAGGGCCCCCCCCCCATATCCCATCCACCCAAATTGCCTCCCATGTTTATTGTTCCACCTCTTCCCACCTCTTCCACCTTTCCCCCACCTTTCTCCTGTTACACTTCCGCGGTGCAGATCTCCAGACTCGTACCGTCTCCCTTCTTGTTCTGCCAGTACCGACGTAATTGCATCTGGATCTCTCTATTCGCTTCTTCTAGCGGCCTCCGACACCATGACGAGCCTCATACTAACGGCTTTGCTTACTTTTTCCCATCTTGGGCTGCCACAGTGCTTTAGCGAACGTTGGAATTTCAAGCACAAAGGGCACCGCTGACTTCTCTTCTTTCTGTTGTTTTTCTAATGTGAACCGGAAAAGAAATTGAAACCTGTCCAAGGCATCGTCCTACCTTTCACTGTTTTACATGTGCCACTGAAACTATAATGGAGGACCCTTCATCCGATGATGTGCACTCTAAATACATATTGCAAAAGCATGAACACTTGCCCCCTACTCCCCCACAAACCGAAGATGAAGTCTCGGAAGCCAGCTCCATATCCGACGACGTTGATCTCCCATTACCGCCATCCACCGCCATCCCCACCAACGTCCTTGAGATTGATAAGAAAACCCCAGACTCACATGTACCACGAGATCCAAGGTTGATCAGGCTGACCGGCGTCCATCCTTTCAATGTCGAGCCACCGCTGTCTGCATTGTTCAATGAAGGCTTCCTGACCAGTCCGGAGCTGTTCTACGTAAGAAACCATGGTGCTGTGCCCCAAGTCGATGACGAAGATATCCCAAACTGGGAATTCACTGTAGAAGGGTATTTTTCAAAAGGAACGTTTGGCAATTCAGATGTCTGATGCGCGACGATAGACTCGTCGAAAAACCGTTGACGCTGACCCTTCGCCAACTTGTTTCCGGGTACGAACAAATTACTTGCCCTATCACGCTTGTCTGCGCTGGCAATCGGCGAAAGGAACAAAATCAAGTGAGAAAAAGCAAAGGATTTTCGTGGGGAGCGGCAGGGGTATCGACAGCACTCTTCACAGGAGTTGCCATGTCAGATTTGATCAAAAGAGCGAAGCCAAAACGAAAAGCCAGATTTGTGTGTATGGAAGGAGCTGATAAGCTGGTAAGCTCTTATTTCTCATCCGCGAATCTGGTTGATGGAACGAAGTCTGCTAAATTCTAAATGGCGGATAGCCCAACGGATTCTACGGCACATCAGTGAAGCTGAACTGGGTCATGGACCCTAATAGAGGCATGATGCTTGCATACAAGATGAACGGCGAGATGCTGCGGCCCGACCACGGGAAGCCGTTGCGGGCTGTTATACCAGGGCAGATTGGCGGCCGGAGTGTCAAATGGTTGAAGAGGCTGATAGTCACGGAAGCCCCGAGCGATAATTGGTACCACATATACGATAATCGGGTATTACCTACAATGATAAGCCCAGAAGAATCGGCGAACAATCCAAAATGTTGGCCTGATGACAGATACGCCATCTACGATTTGAGTGTCAATTCAGCAACCGCATATCCCGCACATGAGGAACAATTATGTCTAGTCAACGGACCGGAGAAATACCGAGCCAAAGGGTATGCTTACAGTGGCGGCGGTAGAAGAATCACTAGGGTCGAGCTATCAATAGACAAGGGCCGATCATGGCGGCTAGCGGACATTGATTATGCAGAAGACAGATATCGGGACGTGGAGCAAAATATGTATGGGGGACGGCTGGATATGTCGTGGCGCGAGAGTTGCTTCTGTTGGTGTTTCTGGTCACTGGATATAGCAGTTTCGGAACTTGCGGGTGCCAAGGATCTACTTGTAAGGGCAATGGATGAGAGTATGAATGTACAGCCGAGGGATATGTATTGGAGTGTTCTTGGGATGATGAACAATCCCTGGTTCCGGCTTACCATCAGCAAAGAGGGAGAATTCTTAAGATTCGAGCATCCGACGCAGCCAGCCTTGATGCGTGGAGGCTGGATGGAAAGGGTGAAGAACGCGGGAGGGAATTTGGCTAACGGGTATTGGGGTGAAAAGATAGGCGGAGAAGAGGCAGAGGAACTGGTTAAGGAGGAGGTAAAGGAAGTCTCGATGACGAAGGACGGCTTGAAGAGGGTTGTTACGATTGATGAACTACGGAAGCATGATAACGAGCAAGACCCATGGTTTGTTATCCACGGTGAGGTATACGAGGGAACGACGTTCATGAAAGAGCACCCAGGTGGCGCACAAAGCATCATCAGTGCCGCTGGCCTGGACACAAGCGATGAGTTCATGGCCATTCGTACGTTTCCCGACCGTTCCAGAGACACCGTTCCATTGCTAACACTCAAGACCAGATTCCGAAACCGCCAAAGCCATGATGCCAACCTACCATCTTGGCACCCTCGACGCAGCATCCAAAGCCGCCCTCTCAGAAGGTGACCTCCATCCCTCCCCCGAATCCAACTCCCCGCGCCCAACCTTCCTCAACCCCCGCTCGTGGACAAAAGCCCTCCTCCACTCGAAACGCGTCATCTCCGCCGACACCCGCATCTTCACCTTCTCCCTCGAGCACCCCTCTCAAACCCTCGGTCTACCCATTGGCCAACACCTCATGGTGCGCCTGCGCGACCCCGTCACCCGCGACGCCATCATCAGATCCTACACGCCCATTTCCGACACCTCCAAAGAGGGCTTTCTGGACGTGCTGGTGAAAGTGTACTTTGACACCCCCGACGCCAAAGGCGGCCGCATGACCAAAGCCATGGACGCGTTGCCTGTCGGCCACGCCGTCGACTTCAAAGGCCCCATTGGCAAATTCGAGTACCTCGGCCGCGGCCTCTGCGCCATCAACGGAGTCAAGCGCCCCGTCTCCCGCCTCGCCATGATTTGCGCCGGCAGCGGCATCACGCCCATCTTCCAGGTCTTCCGCGCCGTGATGCAGGACCCAGCCGACAAGACAGCCTGCACGGTGCTCAACGGCAACCGCCTCGTCGAAGACATCTTATGCAAAGAGGACTTGGACGCCCTAATCAAGGGCAACGAGGATAAAGCAAAGGTGGTGTATACGCTTACAAAAGCGCCGGAGGGGTGGGAGGGGTTGAGGGGCAGGATTGGAGAGGAGTTGGTTAAGGAGCATTGTAAGCGGGATGAGCAGACTATGGTGTTGGTTTGTGGGCCGGAGGCGTTGGAGAAGAGCGTTCATAAGGTTTTGAGGGAGCAAGGGTGGGCGGATGAGCAGATTTTGTTTTTTTGAGCTGAGAGAAGGGAGGATGTTTGGGGGGGGTTGGGGGGGTTGGAGGAGCATGGTATGAGAAAAGCGAGCAAATGGTGTTGGTTTGTGGAACCTAGGCGCTGGAGAAAGAATGTCCATACTCTTCCACCAGGATGTTTTCTTTTCTTAGAAACACCAAAGTCTTATCATCTGTCCACCACACCGGTCCCCCAGGCTCAAAAAATTCCAGTTCAGGTTTCTGGACCCATTTCGAATTTCTTCTCCTTTCTTTTTTTGGTGGGGGGGGGGGGGGGTAATACATAGATATCTCTACACATGTAAAGCTTTTCTTCTCATTACAGTCATACTCCTTCTATCGGGTTATGCCAGAAATCGGGCAAGACTGGTGTTGATATTCCAACTGTGAGGTTTTGGGGGAAAGGTTGAGGTTACTGTAGAAGGATGGCAGATGATGGTAGTGATGATGTTTATGTTGTTCGGTTTGTATGTGGGGTTTATATATTCCTGCTTGGGTATTCGGCTTCGTTGTCTGCTTGGTCTGGATCGTCTGCATCGGTTGAAGCTTCTTCGGCTTGATCGATCATTTCGTGCTCACTGTCGCCCTCCTGCTTATCATCCCCCTCGTCCTCCACCTCATCATCCCCACCCGCATCCCCCTCTCCCATCCTTTCTACAAACCCCTTCCAATCAACATCACTCGCCCCCACCTCTCCCATCTCTTCCCCCATGCCAACAAGCCCAACCCCATCCCCCTCCCTCCACCCCTCCCACCCCCCCAACCCAAGCACATGCCTCATCGTCGGTCTCCCATGCGGACAATTCCACGGCTTCTCCACCTCGCCCATCCTTCTCACCAGTCTCTGCATCTGCATCTTGCTCAATGACTTCCCAATCATGACGCTCGAGCGACAGGCGCGCATGGCGAAGAGGCGGCGGATTTTGGACGGGCGCGGGATCTGCGAGATATCTGTTGAGGTGGACGCAGGGGGAGAGTCGGCGAGCAGGGCGATGAGTTCCTCGAGGTCGGAGAGTGAAAAGGTGACGTCCTTGCTCATGGGCAGGGAGAGGAGGTTGCAACGGCGGCCCACGGGGCTGGCGCCGGTGGTGTCAATGGCGACGACGAAGCCATTCCGCAGGAGGGCGGTGTTGTTTTCGAGGATGATTTCTTCTTCGATGGCGGTAAGGTCGAGGCGTTTGGGGTTCACGAGGCGTTGGTTCTGGACTACGGTGGCGGATTGGAGGCGTTCGAAGGTCGATTTTTCGTCCGAGGCGTGTTGATCGATTATGAAGAGTTGGTCGGCGGATGATGCTCTTTTGGCTAGTGTGAAGGGGGTGGAGCTGGGTTTAATGGGGGTTTGGGAGGGGCGGACGGCGAGGATGAAGCCGAGATTAAATTGGCCGATTATGCGCATGTGGGAAAAGTCTTCTTTGGAGACTGTGAGGGATAAACGGTCCTCAGGAGATTCATCCTCGAGCAGAGCCGCTGGCTCCTCTTGGTAGCTCTCCTGTGATGCCTCTAGCATGGCCCTCTCCAGAGACCGCAACTGTGCATCGATGCGTTCTACCGTTGTCTGGATGACTTGGACCAAGTCTGTAGTCGAGTCCTTCTGCCCGCCACCCTTGAGCAAATGAGATGCACGCTTGACATTGTTTTGAGATGGCGCTGCCGACTGCTCCTCGGCTAGTTGTATCAGTTCAGCAACTCTGGCGTCCTCTTTGGCCTTTTTGCCTTCTTCATCGAGGTAGTCGCCATCGGAATCCTCGGCCTCGAGATCTACTTGCGACTTGCTGCCCGGCTCGTCACTCTCAGCTTCAGGATCCTCCAGTGTTGGATCTTCTGCTTCATGTTGTTCTGATCGCCCTTCTCCTGAGTCTATTTCTTGAACTGGATCATCCACCTCTGGCTCGCTAGAGCTTAGGCCAGCTTCTTCTTCCTGATCGAGTTCGTCTCGTTGCATACTGTCGGATACTGTGAGCTTAGTTCCAGGGGCGGCAAACGCCTTCATGCTACTGCTGAACTTCTGCGTAGATAAGCTTTTGAGGCTTGATCTGGGGTTAGGTGAACCGGCGGGCGTAGGTTCGATTTTTTGCTTCGTAGTATATGACGGGCGTAGCGGTGAAGTTGTCGTCTTTGAACCAATGGTGATAGTTGCTACCTCTACAGAATCGCGTCTGGGACGCATTCGATTAAGAGCATTCTGTACAACTCCGGGGGTAGATTTGACCGGCGAAGGTTGTGACGCGGCGATCTCGTCTTCGTCTTCCAAGTGGGATGACTGTTGTTGTTTTGAGGGAATACCTGCTTGGAGTTCTGCTATCCTTAGGTTAAAGTCAAGCACAGGGCGGTCTTTGGGCAAAACATTAGACTCAAATGAATCTTGAGCGTCATCGGGGTCATCGGTCTGCTGTAGACTATTTTTTCCTCTACTAAGCTTCTTTACTAGTTTTTGTTTGTCTTTCGATAGTGCATTTCTGTCTTCCTCCGCCGTCCCTGTAACGATAGTCTTGCGCACCGGGTCTCGACTATCGCGGCCAGCAAATTTCGCAATTAGACTGGTAGCTCGCTCGTTTTGAGGTTCGCTGTCTGAATCGGCCGACTCTTCTTGCTCTCCTTCTTCCATTGTTAGAGTAGGGGCACCTTCTGATGACTTGACCTCTTGGCCAATGTCGTGGTCACCAGATTCATCGACAATCGAAGCCTCCCGTCGTACAGGAAGCTGTTTAAACGATGGTAACTTTGGTATAGGTGGCTGGGTCTGTGGTACGGTCTGTTCTTGCTTGTCGAAAAGCTCGGTCAAGGACGTCTGTGGGAGTCAGATATATAATATGATTACGTACAAGTCAAACTACCTTTAGGGTTTCCAGAAGAGAATTCTGATCATGTAGTAGAATTGTCCTTTTATCCGGTGACACATTCACGTCGTAAGCATCTGAACTATCAGCCAGCGAAATCTTCTTGAATTGATATACGTACTGGTATCTAGAACTATATTCGCGAATACAAATGGCGATTGAGAGATATTGAAAGACTTGTACACTTCATTGAAGACCTTGGCAACTTGCGGTAGTGAACAAGGCCTGGAGTTAACAAAAAACATTTGACGATCAGGTGCTTGTCTCCCTCCGCCGAAGATGGGACGTGAGACGTGCCCAACCACACGTACTTGTTTGTTCCTTGGCCAACAGCTTAGATTGCATAACCACATTGTAGATGAGACCTACACTCACTCTGTGTCCACCTGGGTAGCCCATCCTTGCATCCGAGTTCTACTTGGCTGCATCTCGCATTTCAGATCCATGGCGACCAAGCCCGTCAGCGCTTTTGCACCGAACACATTCGCGATATTGTCTCGAGTATTCTGATTGGACTTGGTTGCAAAGACAATAGCCTTTTTGGTCTTTGCCATCACATTGCTTACCGAAATCCTGGCTTCCGTACTTATACAAGCATATGCTTGCAGGACACCGAGCACTTTACCATACTCTCTTTTGATGTTTTTCTCAAGCTCCCTTCGACGAACGGGTAGGTTCATAAAAAGATTTTCTACAGCTACTGTAGTCCCTTTCTGACAAGCTACCACTTGGGTATCCTTGAGCCTGCCGGAGATTTCGAAATCGAGTCTTGTACCCTTGGGCGCCTCGTCCGCCTGGGCAGTAGCAATGTGGAAACTAGAGAGTGCGCATAAAGACGAAAGTGCTTCACCTCGAAAGCCGAACGTTTTCAGGGAAGTAAGGTCATCATAGCTAGAGAGCTTTGAGGTGTAATGCTTGAGGGCTAGCGAATGGATGAGCGACCTGTCCTACAACGTATTAAGTTGACTTGCCAATGGTCTCATAGTTCTCCCTTGAGATTCCTATTCCGTTATCTTGAACCTCGATAGCTTCGAGTCCATTGTTTTTGAAGCGCACATCTACCTTTGATCAGACTCGAAGTATTTAATGTTGCGGGCTCCGACAGGTCCCATTACGCACCGATTGATGTTGCCCCAGCGTCTAAGCTGTTTTCAACTAGTTCTTTAACCACCGAACACAAGTCAACAATGACCTGCCCGGATTGGATTTGGTGGACCTGGGATGGCTTGATCAGTCATGCACGACTTGGCGCTCGTCACGGAGCGATCTGCCTTACGGTACGGCCTTCTAGGGCCTTGATGGTAGCCATTCTACGCCATATCAGCGACAATTAGGTCAAGATTCCAAAGCGCGTCAGGTTGCCGAGAACAAAGCCTTCCTCAGTGGGTCGCGTAGAATGCTCCGAGAATTGGGGGACAATTCTTCGTGCCTTGAGGTAGTTAGGACGGCAGCCCGGTAGTGGTAGTAGTATATGCAGGTACCAACTTGGAGCACATGAATTCTGTTTCAGTTTCACGTCAAACCTTCTCGGTTTCCGATCTATTCTAATAGGAATCACTCGACGGGTTCAACACTCAACGGGGCATAATAGAACCCGCGATGAAATTGGAGGAAGGGAGGGAACGGTGTAAAAATAGAAATCGTTCGTGCATCTTGTGAAATTGCTGGCTGCCCGCCCTAATGGTACATCAATTACTCTGCCAGGGACATCTAATCGCTCCCCCTGACTGAGCCGCCTTATCGCCAAAAATAATATCTCCCAATCTCCATCCCTTTAGATCTACCTATCTCCCATCTCAGCTCGTCAGCGACACCTGTTCACTCAATTGTACTCTATAACGTCTATCTTAATACCCATCTAGAGAGTCAGAAGTCACCAACTCCAATAGATTATTAGATTATTACTACCTAATTATTCCCATTTTTGCCAATTAATTTCAAGATCCCATCTTTCGGCCTTATTACAACAACAACAACAACAACAACAACAACAACACCAGCGCCCACCAATCGTTCGCACCTCTCCCCAATATCTAATCGCAGACCACGATACCTCACGGAATATCACGCCGAAAAGCTCCTGCTTCTGCCCTTCCTTCTAATCAACCCTCTAAACTTCTCCAACCGCAATCACGGCTTCAACAGTGGCACCCTTGATCTACAGGGCATCGCCCATTGATCCCACACTTCGACCACCCTCGACACATCAAGATCGAGATCTATCACCATACCGAGCAACTCCTTCGGCAGACGATAGGGTACCTTCTCCGTTGCCTTCGATAGGCCACGAAATATCCAGACCCTCGTCAGCGTCTACGTACCAGCACTATCAGCAACATCATAATAATCACAACATTGCGCTTCCAGCTTTATCCACGCTGGCTTCGGTTGCGTCTGCTCCTTCTCCACAGCTAAGGTGCGTCGTTTCCAGTGTTGCTTGTTCCACGAACGCGACTGCTACGCGAGGAGGATTGTCGCAAATGTCGATGGCGTGCCAACCTACCATCTTGTCAATCCATCATGCTAACTACTGGGTATGACCACAGAGCATATAGCAATGCGAGTCACAACATGGCCTACGCAACATCATCTCCGGCGGCAACCCCCGGTGTTTCAGGCAATGTTCCTGTGAGTTGGCATCTTCTTCTTACTAGCCTCGGCGGGATCCGTTATCGTACAGTTTTGAACCGCCAAAAAACCCTTATCGCTTTACATCTCAACATGGCCACATTTGCTGACCATGAACGTGGAAATCTCCAGCCTGTGTGCCAGAACTGCACGACTTCGACGACACCGCTATGGCGCCGAGATGAAATTGGGTCGGTTCTCTGCAATGCCTGCGGTCTCTTCCTAAAATTACATGGGACGCCTCGACCGATAAGCCTCAAAACCGACGTGATCAAGAGTCGCAATCGCGTCAAGAGCGCCGCACAAGGGCAGAAAAAGAAGGTAGAAGTTGCGTTGACAGACATCTAGATTTCCATGGCTAATGTACTTTGGTCTAGTCACTCTTTGATGGAAATGGTCAACCTATATCACAGTCAGAGGCCGGCACTCCTCCGCCAAACCATCTAGATAATCACCGAACATCACATAAAACCTCATCAGGTGGTTCCGACCGCTCCAACTCCCCCGTCTCCCGTACCACCACGCCCGCCATCCACCACCCCTCCAACATCGCTCCTCAGCACATGTTCGACGGTGTGTCTTCCTTCGACCACGGGTTTCATCCCTCCCCTTCGCTACCCGCTCTCCACTTCCGCCACCCATCCCCCGGCTCCACCTCTTCCCAAAATGACCGCCACCTTGAACCACCCAAAACCCACGACCAGCTGTTACAAGAAAACGCTACACTCAAAATTCGCGTTAGCGAGCTGGAAGTCATCAATGATCTTTTCCGAGGAACAGTCGTTCAACTCGAACAGAGCGAGGCACATGCTCGGCGAACAGAAAACATGCAGCAAGGCTCGCAGAACCAGCTTAGGCAGCTCCTGGACGAGTCTCGACGCAGAGAGGATGATCTCAAGCGGAGAGTCGAGGACCTCGAGCGCGAGGTCAGCGAGCTGAGGGACAGTCCGGAGCCGTCAGCCAAGAGGCCCAGGCTGTCGGAGACGAATGAGTATCCGGAGCCGCCTCAGTCGCTTCCCCACTAGGCAACTTGATGCTATACTGCTTTTTTATGTCCGGCTAGAGATGATACCACAGTGATACGCTTTCCTCTATCTTACTGTAATACTAAATGTTTACTGTGCCATTATCATGGCTTGGGAATTTTCTGTAGGAGGATGTTGTTGGTTGAGAAGTCTGAGACGCTGTACTATTACCACCCACGATTTTCCTTTGTGTTATTATCTGCAGGAGAACACTGCGGCTGTTTTAGGAAAAGTTAATGGGATACCTAATACCTTAATACCCGATTTTTTGGTCCATGTGGGGTGGTGCTGTGGTGTGGAGGTTAGGGTTGGGGGTGCGGAGGTATGGGGAGTTGGGGGATTTGGGGGAATTAGTTGGGATAAGAATGATGGGTTAGTTTATTCGAGAACACTCTCAACTTGTTTGAGTGTCGCGCTGGATTCGTGATGGTTTTAACCAAAAAACTGGCCCTCTGCCAATTAATTAATTCTCCACACCCACCCGTGCCTTTAGACCACCCCAACCCTCAACCATCTAAACTCGCAAGACTTCCTGTTCTTTTACCTTACCTTGCAGGGTGGCTCCCTCGCATCAAGGATTTTGAGACGCAGCAGCATGTCAATGCCAGAAATATCTGATACGCTTTGTGATGGAGAGTACTGATGGTCATTTTACAAGGTGGTGAAAAGGTTCCAAGATGGCGATCCTACACAATATATAGAAAACACCCGATACGCCTTCCCTAACGCCTTCCCACACTACCAAACGCAAACGCAAAACCCCACCCCGTCTACCCTCTCAATGCCCAAACCTCTCCGGCATCACCACGGGCGCCACGAGACTCCAGCTATAGATCCCGTAACAAACCCACGCACTCACAATCTTGACCCAACTCGCCCAGTACGTCCTTCCAACGGCTGCGAAATCGCCCATTGGCTCATAGTCAATATTTTGGGTCAGCAGCGTCGCGACCCATGTCGTCGCTAGTAAGAAAATCACATGGAAGAGGCTGTAATTGTACTGTGTGCCGCTGCGCTCGTCGTCTTTGCCGCCGTGGCCGTCGTCGTCGCCGGATTCGGAGTCATTGTCGGAGTCGAGGGCGTTAGCGGGGAGAGAGCCGGCCTCGACGGCCGCGCGGAGGGCTTCGGCGCGCATGGCCCGGCGCGAGGTGTCGGGCTGGGTGTCGACCAGGCCGTGCTCGCCGTCTTCATCTGGGATTTTGGCGTAGGCGCTTGCGACCTGGGCGCCGAGCGCAATGCCCTGGGTTGCGGCTCTGGTGGTGGTGTAGGCGATTGTGAGCATGGTGACGATGGCGCCAATGACGATGGATGCGGTTCTGGTGCCTTTTGCGCGGATCAAGGGATTGCAGTGGCGGTCGTCGGGTTCCATGCTGACGGCGGACATGGTGAGGTAGGTGCAGTAGATGGCGACCATAGCTGATTGGGCGAGGCCGGCTTGCGGGTTGTATTCTTGGATAGTGGGGTGGACGGAGATGGCGGAAATGAGGATGATGAGAAGGAGGTTGATTGTAATGGCAGCTTGGTTCATGGAGCAGCCGCTTTGGGCGAAGAAGATGTACATCACGATGGTCATGGCGAAGGAGGCGGTAAACATGCTGAGGGTAGATCCGATGAGGAGGGTGCGCCAGGCTTTGGAATCGTATTTCTCGATTTTCTCAAGACAGTATTCGGCGTAGGTGTGAGCGAGATCTACGAGGAGGATGAGGCCCAGGAGAACGAAAAGCATGGCTCCAGCTAGGGCGAAGTATTGACCCCAGACTTGGAAGAAGCCTTCGGGGATAAAGAAGCTCATGACGACGAAGGCAAGCCAGACAATGATTTTGGGACCCCAATATCCGTTTTGGAGCGCGGCTCGACCGTCTCGAGAAGATTTGACACCAAGTAGTAGCACCGCCAGAAAGAAGTGGAAGAGTCCAAGCGCAAAGTTCATCCGCTGCACAGCGACGTATCCATAACATTGTTTCCCTTGACACAAGGTCATATAATCTGTGGTAAGGTATTGGAGCTTTTTCAGTGCCCATGGCGTAAGCATTAACCAAGAGACGATCGAGTTCACTAGAAGAACAAGAGCGTAGGCTATCCGGGTGGCCATGCTATCTTCTCATCAGCAAACACCCAGAACATAGACCTCATCATTACATACCTGCTCTGGAATTTTCCGCACGCACTGCATACCGCCGAACAGGTTGCGGCTCCACAGCATGACGCTCCAAAAGTCACAAGCTGTTGACCAAGGTTAGTTGAGATCTGGTAGTCGGAAAGGGTGAAACATACTGTCCCCATACTCGGGAGTGCGAGTAGCGGTAGCGATAGTAAAGCCCCCATGATTGATCAACAACTTGAAGTAGAGTTTGTTGGTGTTTTGGTTGAAAGGCGAGACGTCGACGATGTGGAAGCGCCAACCAAGGCGGGCTGCGGCAGAAGTCCATCAGCCCTGTGATGTGTCTCTATCTGTGATCTCATTGCGCTTACGAATTACCAATCCTTCTACTCTATATTTTGTCTCAATTCATTTTTATGCATTCTACGCCTGGAGAGGATTACTCGCTACTATAAAATAGGGTTGTACGGATTGTAACTGTCATTGGAAAATCAGCGTCGACTCTTCGTTTGTGAGAAGAAATATCGTCTCAACCCAACCGTCGGTCGAGCAGGCCTCCAACAGTCAGAACAGCCCCAATGGTGTATCGGTAGTCTTTTGGCTCCTCCCTGTACGGAGAACGTCGTGCGGCTGGGATGGCAGAAAGCAAATTGAGAGCAGCACGGATTGTGTCCGTTGTTGCCGCGACCGTGATCTCGCTGTCTTGTGGGACAAACGTTTGTCATGTCTTGCGTGGTATCTTTGTACCAATGCTCATTAGATTCACAGTACGCCTACTCGGCATGGGCTCCTCAGTTCGCGACCCGGATGAAGCTCACAAAGACTGAGAGCAATTTAATAGTGAGTAGCGCCGTGGTATCCTCGGACAATAGGGAATTGAAAGGTGATAGGGTACATTTGGCAACCTGGGCATGTATGCGGCTGGTATACCCGTGGGTCTGCTGGTAGATTCAAAGGGGCCGAGGCCTGGGGTCATGATGGGCGCATTTCTGCTCGGAATAGGTTATTTGATGATGCACAAAGGTTGGAGTCGCCTATTCCATCGTAGACCTTCCTTTCTGATACTCCATAGCGTACGATGATGGACCAGGCTCGATTGCGTTACCATGGTTGTGCTTCTTCCAGTGCCTGACTGGCATTGGTGGTGCCGCCGCATTCTCAGGCTCCATCAAAACATGTAAGGTCCCTCCACGATTCAGAATTTGATACACCTGGGCCTTACTATTGGTTAGCTGCGCTCAATTGGCCCAACCATCGTGGGACTGCCACGGGTTTTCCTTTAGCCGCCTTCGGCCTCAGTGCCTTCTTCTTCGTGACCATTTCTTCCTTTGCCTTTCCTGATAACACTACCGACTTCCTCCTTATGCTGGCCATCGGTACATTCGCCATGTGTTTCGTCTCATTCTTCTTTCTCCGCGTCGTTCCGCATCCACCGGCTTACTCCGCCATACCGACCACTAATGACGGGAGGGATTCAAGTCCACTAAAACGCACCAAATCGGAAGACCGAAAGCACAGCACGGGGTGTCTGCCTCAAGAGCCAGGTACGCAAGAGCCCGTCTGTCATGAAGAGTCTGCCCCTTTTCACGAGGACCCTATCAAAGCTTCCGCAATGTTCGATCGTGAGGCCCTAGCCTCTAATAAAGACACAGATGAGACTTCCTCCTTGATATCTAAATCTTCTTCCTCGAGTCCCGGGGATATCCCTTTTGGAGACGACGATGCCAAATCTACTTCTGGTCATACTAATCATAGATCACATCATTTAGATATCCGAGGTGTTGCTTTGCTTTCCAAGGTTGAGTTCTGGCAATTGTTTTCGTTGTTGGGCTTGTTGACTGGTATTGGCCTGATGACTATCAAGTGAGTAGCCAAAACAACTTCCAACCAAGTCGCGCTAACGCTTCCTAGCAACATTGGGAACGATGCAATAGCTCTCTGGGCTCACTACGACGACAGCGCCTCCCCTCGTTTCGTCCAAGAACGCCAGCTAGCGCACGTCTCCATCCTCTCCGTCCTAAGCTTCATTGGCCGTCTCTGCAGTGGTAAGTTCTCCTTCAAGGTCTCAAATTAACCCTTCTTCAAGAACACCCAATCTAACAAATTACCCCCAGGCGTCGGATCCGACCTCATCGTCAAAAAACTCTCCATGTCCCGCTTCTGGTGCCTCTTCACCTCCTCTGTCATCTTCTGCGGCGCCCAAATTTGCGGCGCCCGCATCCAAAACCCCCACTTCCTCGGCTTCGTTTCTGGCCTCACCGGTCTCGCCTACGGGTTTCTCTTCGGCGTCTATCCCTCCCTCGTCGCCGAGACCTTCGGTGTCGCCGGCTTGAGTCAGAACTGGGGCTGCATGACGCTCGCGCCGGTGATTTCGGGGAATATTTTCAATTTAATCTATGGCAGGATTTATGACGGGCATAGCACTATCCTGCCAGGCGGGAGGAGGGAGTGCCCGGATGGGTTGGAGTGCTATAAGAGGGCGTATTGGGTGACGTTTGGGGCGAGTGTTGCGGGGGTGGTGATTAGTCTGTGGAGTATTAGGCATGATCATGTTATGAAGGCGAAGATGAGGAAGTTGGGGAGGGACTTGGGGAGGGATGCTTGAGTTTTTAACGAGCTCTTGAAGCTTTGGCGGTTTCATGGTTTTAGATTCGTGTGTAGTTGATGAGCGTTTCATTTGATGATTTTAGAGCAAAGCCGGGAAGAAATTATATTTAATGCGGCGCTGGGCATATAGATTTGAGACCTACACTACCACCTACACTCGAAGACTTTGTACATCGAGGGTGTGTACATTTAGAGTCGTAATAAGGAGTTATCACCAGACCTATCAGATATATACCATATCTCCTTAGCTATACGCATCATACTTACAAGCTCTTTATCTGTACAGTTTACCGAGTCGCAGCATTTACTTCGGTATCATACATGCCTGAGCATATGCGATAGGCATCCCATGACCACCAATGAACATCTTACTCGATGGCTCAACAGCGTGCAACTCCATCTGAGCAAAAACCCTGCCACTCATATAAACTACAGTCCAATAGGGCTTCGGCGTCCTGAGAGTCTTCCGTTCCTTATGAAAATATATGGCTCGATGGACTTGAATCAACGGCTGACTGCTACCCAGGTCTTTTGCAGCGGCCTCGCCAATAGGAGGCCTGCACGATAAGTCGCGAGCTGATTGTTTGTAGCCACCTTCTCTGATGGGGTGGCAGCTACGGACCCGAAAGGGTGAGAATCCGTGAGACGGGTCGAGAAGCTCGGTCATGTCTCTCCTGAGTTTGAACTGGGCGCTTGGCTGGTTGGTCTGTTGAATTTAATTATGGCTTTGTTGGTGGAGGGGAAGCTTGTGGTCTGTGAGCTATGCTGGGTTTTCGTCGGTTGGCGGCAAGCATGTGCATCGAGAGAGTGTGGTTCGATCCTCATATCTTCTTGCATAACATCCGCATCAGGCGCTTGTTAACAGGCTTGTTTGGATGAATCCGAAATAGAATATGTGGGGAGAGATTGTCTGTGAGCAATTCTGTACAGCAGGGACAATCTCCGAGCTCCTACGAGTAAGCCACTTTTGCCAGAGTAGTCGAACATGAGCCGTAGAATGGCTCGTTTCCATCTCGAAGTGCTTCCAGTACAGGAGTCGCGCTGGATGACTTGCCAGCTAGAGGTGACTCTTCGTATAAGTTTCGCGGGTTGCTGCACAGTCTACCGTTCATACCGTTCACTCAAATCCCTCCTCTTTGACCAAGCCTGGCTCCCACAGCTCCCCCTTCCACATCAGGACCATCTCCTTCTCCATTCCCCAACCGAGATACCTCACCCCCACCCCCACCCCCTCTCCTCCCAACTCATCTACCCTATCATTCCACAAGACCTGTCTTACTCTACCCCTCCCCTCACCTAAATCATCAACCATGATCCACACAACAGGCATTCCACACCTCCTCACTGCCCTCCTCACCCCCATCGTCGCCTTGGTTTTCGCACACAATACCCCGATCACCGTCTCTGAATCCCCAATCCTCGTCCTCCACGCCGCAGGAGCGCCAACAATAGCTCCTTGTAGTTCGCGTATTGACTCTGGGCGCGCGCTGGTTTTTAGGGCTTTGCACTGAACGAGGACACGGAGGGGAAAGGGGATGGATGGGAGGTGCCAATGGCCGAGGAGATCGATGCCGAGGTCGGAGGGCCCACCCACACGGGTGAGGGTGAAGAAAAGACGGCGGAGGATAGAGGCGCAGAGGTATTCGTAGTAGGTACCTGTGTAGACGGTGGAGGTGAGGGAGAGGGAGGTGCGTGCGGCGTGGGTGAGGAAGGTGGGGAGGTCGAAGTGGGGTTGCAGATGGAGAGATGGGGGTGGGTTGTAGGGAGCTTGGGATGGAGACGTGGTGATGGTCGTCGCTATGGAGGACTCGGTGGGGTGCGGGGAAGGAGAAGAGGCGTAGGAGGAGGGGGTAGTAGCAGTCGTACAGAATCTGCAGGGGACAGCAGGGAAAAACGGTTTGTGGAGATGTCGAAGGAGGTGGCGAGAAGTAAATTTAGTCTTCGGTGGCATCACACACAAGAGTTGAACCATTCAATAACGGCCGAATACAAGCGTTGGTTTGACAATAAAACGAGTGCGACTGGTAGCTAGTAAAACAGCTAAAATCGAGGTTCATGCACCCCAGATTTCGGATAGGGCTGGTGGGTTTCGAGCGATCAGATAAGCAAGTGTTTAGCCCAAACACGCTTGGCGTGATCACTGATTATGAGGATCCATACCCACGAACAGTACAAGTACCTTGAAGTCTTTCTAATAAGGCGAACTCGGTCTCGGACCACCACAGTCTGATCGCGACTTGAAAAGGCACAGCCAACGAGAACCAATCAAAACGACTGACTCTAGTTAAGCATGGCCGACATCCTAACCCAACTTCAAGACTGCCTGGACCAGGTACTGACAGCCCCACCCGAACCTCCGTATCCTTCCCAACCCCCATCTCCGCCAAGACTAACATTTGACCCAGCTGTCAACCCAACTCTACGCCTCTCTCCGCTACCTCACCAGCCATCACACCTCCTCCCCCCTCCCCTCCCAACCCCCGTCCCTCCCCTCCGACATCAACCCCACCCAACTCCCCTCCTCTCCCCAGACCTTCGAGTCCGCCAAAAGAGAACTAGCGCAGGATCTGGTGTTCAAGGCGAAGCAGATTGAGTATCTGGTGGGGAGGTTGCCTGGGGTGGAAAATTCGAAGGAGGCGCAGGAGGGGCGGATTGCGGAGTTGGAGGAAGTGTTGAGGAAGAGTGAGAGGGAGAGGAGCGAGGGGGTTGGGGAGAGGGAGGCGTGGATAAGAAGGTTAGATGGGGTTTTGGAGGGGGTTAGGCGGTGAGGCTGGGGGAAATTGATTCTTTGGCGGGCTTGCCGGGTTGAGTGAGTAAAATGACGAGGAATGGAGGAAAGGATCTGGCAGAATTGGGAGTTTGGAGGGCGTGTGTGGTATACCAAGGTGAGGCTTTGGTAACTGTATGTCATGATGTTTATGGAACGTCGAAAAGGAATGGCGTAACATTGCTATGGACCTGGATCACAGATCTAAGTCTGGTATCGTCCTAAATAACCGAAACGATCCAACAAGTTCAAATCTGTAAATGACCCGAGCACTTCGTGTCATTTACCAAAAGAAATTTCGCGCTAAAGATGCTCATAGTACGGTCATGTTCGCCATCAAGTAATGTTGTTTGTGCAAAATAAAAAAGATCAAACGAAAAGCAGATGACGATGCACCTGGAGCGATAACCAACTTGCCCCGCCCAAATCCTTGTCGGAGGAGTACGAATTTCCACCTCTACTTGAAGAGACTCCTAAGCTCTTCCAGCCTCTGCTTTGCAGCCTCGGCTTTGTCGAGCTTGCCACGATTCATGCTGAGATCCGCCAAATTTTGCTTCTTGCGCTGCAGGTCCAGCATCTTCTCCTCGAAACTGTTCTCCATGATGAAGCGGGTCGTGGTGACCTCCCGCGTCTGACCTAAGCGATGGATACGGTCAACAGCCTGAGCTTCAGCTGCGGGGTTGAATTGAGGCTCCATAATATAGACCTTGGATCCAGTGGTAAGATTTAGTCCCAAACCCCCAGCACCAATTGAGATGAGAAAGACGGTAGTCTCTTCGTCGTCCCGGAAAGCATCCAGAGCTGCAGTACGCTTATTTCGTGTCATCTTTCCATCCAGACGGGCAAATTTGAAACCGTTATCCTCCAGAGCGATCTGAATGAGATCCAGATGCGAAGTCCAGCCGGAAAAGACTACGCTCTTGATGGGACGGTCAAGGCTCTGACTTTCAACCTGAGATTGTTTAAGCGCTTCAATGAGTGCCTTAGTCTTCGTGTGTGGCCCTCCATATCTCCCCATGATTTTGGCCTTCCTTGGATTCTCTCTAGCTTCTTGTCTCTCCTCCTCTGCAATATCGATACCTTGCTGAGTGAGTTCGAAGAAGGAAGTTCGCATATACTGCTCGCAGTATGGACACGTGAAACGTTGCTGAGTATCGATTATGCTCTTCTGTTCAAGAGACTTCTTGACGTCCTGAAAGCAGTCTTTGCAGACTATCTGATAGCAAGGCAACATATATCCGATGATGTCATTGCTGCTTGAGACGTTCTCCGATTCATTATCCTTAAGGCCGATTTTACGTGCACACTGAGCACATGTATCGCCATTAGTCTCCTTGAACAACATAAGCATCTCGTACGCTTGACGCGAGCTCAGTACGGGCTTCTCCTCTTCATCTTCGAGGTCGATGGCGTTGTTCATGCTGAATCCTTCGGTTATCTTCAAGTCGTCCTCGTTAAGTAACTCTCTGCCATGAGCACAAATCAGCCGGAGACGCATGATTGCCCGTAAAATATGCACGTAGGTCTTTCCTCCCAGACTCTTCTTATTCTCGCTGGCAATTATCTTCATCTTGTTATCCGAGTCTTTAGCGAACCACTCGTACAAAGTAAACTCCTCGTCGCTAAATGAAAGTCTAACAAGCTGATCATGACGAGGAGGTAGATCGATTCTGTCTTTCAGACGCCTCAGGGTGATACTATCTACCAAAAGGCGAAGCTTGGGTAGAATCTCCGGATCCGCTTGCTTAAAGGGGCTAAGAATAAATTGAGCAAAACCGTGCTTTTCGTTGAAAGGCTTAACGCGAAGGAATTTGATGAGAGCACCCAGATCATCAAGCCTGTTCTGAACAGGGGTACCGGTGACTGCCCATCGTCGCTGCGCCGAAAGCGTGCAGATTGCTTGAGACTGTCGGGTTGATTGCTCCCGAATCATATGCGCTTCGTCCAGAACAATACGGAAGAAATTGATCTGGGCGAGCGGACTCGCATCTTTCTTCTTTCCTCGTCCATATATCTCACTTGATACAGTGGAGTAAGTCGTAATGATAATATCAAACTGTGAAAGATGATTGATGTTCTGGTTTCTGTTACCTCCATGGTAAATGTAGTATGATAGAGAATCTGGTGCAATATGCGTGTTGACTTGCTCTTCCCAGTTGGTCATGGTACTCATTGGCGACACAAGCAGGGTCGTTTTAGAATTGCGAACAAGAGGCACGTCAGTTGTCGTATTTTGCGATGGTGCCTGTCTAGCCCATTCTTCAGCTTCTGTTAAACTTCCAACAACCAATGACAGTATGCTCAAGGTTTTCCCCAAGCCCATCATGTCCGCCAAAATGCCCCCCAGAACCTCAGGCGGTTGGGTCAATTCTTCGTGGCCCGTTATGACATTGAAGTACATTCTTTGGCCGTTAGGTCTCAATTTCAGGCGCCAGAGAGAATTATTGCCTTCCTCCTCTTCGCTAAAAACACGCTCTTTCTCCTTGAAGGTCATGAAGTAGAGGCCTTGCTTCTGATGCGATAACAGTGGAGTAGTAATTCGAGGATCGGCTTCCATTTCAGGAAGATTCTCGGATTTCTCAAGAGAATCAAACATCCCAATAACATCGCTACGAATTTCCTCCACGGTACGTGAAACGTAGCCAGCACTTGTAGTTAGGCCAGCTGACAGATCGGGAAGGCTCGTTCGGGACGCGACATTCGGGACGTGCGGATTTACGACTTCGATGCCAGTATCCACGAAGAAAGGAGCACGAAGATACAATTGCTTCTGACTCAGAAACTTACCAATCCTTACTGCTGAGCTTTTTGGGCCGTATAGGTTGAGGGTCATATTCAGATACTCCGAACATTCTTTACCCGGATATTCATCGGGTTTTCTTCTTCGAAGGTTCAAGCGGGCCTGAGTGCGAAATTTCGGGTTCTTTGAGTCCATAATGCGAGCCAGTCCCAGGGAAGTTCGTACGTCAACGTTTCCAAAGTCCTTTCCGGTTGGATCAAGCACGCGAATAATGTTGTCCTTTCCAGGAAAACGGTGTAGCTTGATCTTCATCGCAGGCCAGTCATTCCTTCCGAGAAGAGTCGACTTCGGACTCGGATTGGGAACAAGATGAGCCTGCACCTTGGCATGGTCTAACCGTCCATAACAGACTTCCGTATCTGCGCTGTCACTGACAAGCACGATGTCATCGTCATCACCTAGGTATAGTCTTAGTACATGGGGCTCTGCGGCTTTTTTGGGAATACCTACCACCCGTCAAATCTACTACAGCGTTGGTAGGTACACAGTTCTCCCCTTCTTTTCGTTTCTCTTTCAAATACTCCCCAAAATCTCCCTTCCCACCTTCAAAAGCGGCCTTTCGACGCTCGTCGTCGTCAACAAAGTCGTTATCCTCAGTCTTACGTTTCTTAACCGGTCGCTCCTCATGATTGGTGACGTTATGCATTCGCTCAATGAGGTTACCCTGACCCTGACCCTGACCCTCGACTTCTTTGTGGTCGCGCTTGCCTATTCCATTAGGATGTGCTGCTAGCACGTTCTGCTGGTGAGATGGGGCGTAAGAGTTATGCGGAGAAGCAAGATCTTTCAATTCAGATTTTGAATCGCTTCGGTTTTGATTGAAACCTTTCGGATCGAGAAGCTGTCGTGGATCGAAGCAGGCCGGTGGCGGTTGGGTTGCAACAGACGCGTTCGTAGTTTTCTTGTTGCGACCTTGTTCCTCGAAAATATGGTAAGCACCATCTCTCAATAAAGGACTGATAGTAGGAGATGTAACGAGATGAAAAGAAGATGGCGGCTCGCTGTTGTGCCGAGCTGAGGAAGATGGAGCGGCAAAGTGAGAGTTCGTAGTACCGTTCGCCCATTTCTTCAGCTCCTTTGGGTCTGTAAGCATTGCCGCTGATATCGGCATGCCGTTGGCAGCTGTAGACAAAGGCATGTTGCGTGCATCCTGTCTAGGCATTGCATAGCCGTTGGTGTAGCCATCCATGGTGGTGGAGGAAGATGAGGTTGGATGAGGGTGGAAGGATGTGAAGAAAAGGAAAGACGGAAAGTGAGATGAAGAAAAAAGTAGGGCCGAGCCCGAGGATCATCATAAGTGAATGAATAAAAGTAAGGTAAGGCGGCTGAAATAGATGCCGATGCGGTCGAGATCATTAGGTAATCAAGGGATACCTTACCATAGGGCAAAAATGTCATGCATCCACGCGAGCCGCGCTAATAATTAAGATTTTTCAGCCTCGTTGACCTGCGGCTGCAACCTTACAAGTATCGACAGCCGTGACAGCCTAGGTACAGGTTACGAGTTGTCGATAATGCCCACTACCTAGAACTCTGGAAACCAAAAAGTAGTCGATAGCTGTGGAATATGTTTCTCGTCGACTCAGCTATTTACAAGACATTGGTTCGTACATTGTCCAAGACAGGTCTCACAAGTCGCAGCCAGATTAATCGGATAACTACTGCCTGATAACGCGCCCCCAACTTTCTGAGGTACTTAAAGGTCCATACATTGATACTCCACAAAGGGACTGGCATCTTAACTACCGCATCGTGACGGAAACAAGATCCTAATGCAGCAACTAAAGCCCTCACAAGCTCGTGGTTCCAAGCCCCCCACAAGCATTCCCCTAGAACAATGACCGCCCAGTTCCGAGACGCCGACGCTATGCATAGATACCCCATGTGTACAATCGTACTGCTATTGCTTCTTTTAACACCAAGAAAATACCGGATTCTTGCTCTTGACCGTTTCCAATCTCTCCACAATGACTTTTCGCTGGCTCCCTTCCATACCTTCTGCGGCCGCATATCCCAAATCCCCCTCTAAATCATCCCCATCGTACAAGAACGACGTGCTCCCATTCCTTGTAGAATAAGAATACCGCCTGCGATGACTGTCTAATCCCGGCGATTTTCTGGGCTCTTCAAAGCTTAGCCTTGTCTTAGATCTTACTGTTCCCGGCCTGGCGAGGGTTTTGAGAGGTTTGTTCTTGGGTGCACGCGCTTCGCTGTTGAGATCGAGTGTCGCGCCATCGACAGTCGCCGGTGTTTGCTGTCCATCAACCGCATGCATGGAATCAGAAGAGTTGCCATGGCGAGATAAATCGAAGCGATTCGGATTCGGTAACTCAGCAGGAGGGGTGGATAACCCGAGAAGATCATGCTGTGGTGCCGTTGCTGACGTATTTGCGGCACTGATATCCATTTCTTCCTCTTCAATACTTTTTCGTAAGTCCGAGTTTCTTTGTCGGCGCATCTCCGCCGATGGAACTCGCATGGGTATAGCAACGGGGATGTCTACGAGATCATCCCAAACGCACACACGAGTCCTTCGCGTCAACTCCAAAGGACCATGATCGGGCGTCTTCAGAGTTTCTACGACATTCCAAGCCTGTCCTTTCATAACAGCTATCTGCTTGGCGAACATCTTCTCCTGAAAGTCCGAGTCTTGACTAAATACTCGGCGCAGAGCCATTTGAGTTTCGCTCCACCATTGTTTGGAAGTCAGCAACGGAAGGAAATGATCCCGAGTCTTCGAGGAAAAGGGTCTTCCAATTAGGGACACAGGAAGGAACAGCCATCCGAATGGGAAACTACGCCACTGTGAACAATTAATATAAGAATCTGACGAGTGGATTCGAGAACCACTTACAGCATCAGGATGCTTCCAAGGCCACGACAAACTATTGTCAATGGCCCCAATGGAGATTATTGGACCTCTACCGGGGTCCGAAACGTTTGAGAGAGTTGATGAACCATTCGCAGCCACCATGGACTCTTGGCGCTTGTAGGGTGAAGGATCTGACACAGAAAGACCTTCTTTGTTTTTCGGTACTGGGACCGTTGTAATTTTGCTCTGACTACCGTTCATTTTGGGAGGTTCGGAAACGATAGAGACCTCTTGGCTCTGCGAGTCGACTTTGATCATCCAATTATCCAATCCTCGGTCTGTATTCCTCATGATATAGTCTAGAATGACTAGCTTCTCTAGCTCTTCGCGAAAAGACTGCTGCAATGTATCTGTCCAGACAAACCTACTTCCAGGTGTCTCATCCTCGGTAGTTGCTGACCGTAAATCACTCGTTGCCTCTTCTTCGTCGTCTGATGCAGCCGAACTCGGCCGGCAGGTGTCGGCCCAATTTCTCCGCTTCCTCCTTTGTGCGTCCTGATGTCGAAACCCCGAATTAACCTGATCCGGCCAAGGGTGGTCTCGTAAGAATATGTTCGCATCCGTGAAACCCTTCAAGAAAGCCTGAAAACTTCCCACTTTCGCTGGGAGAGACTTTCTCTTTCGGTAATAGTTGGACCTATCCCAGAAATCATAGAAGAATGACTTTGAAGACAGGTATACGATATCGGTGTATGGAACCAGATGCGTTTGCAGTCTCACATCCAGTACGTAGGCAGCTGCTTCAGAAACGTATGAAAGATTCGGTATAAGACAAGCTCTGCCAAAAAAACAGGGAAATAGATTTCTGTGTATCCATTTGGTCCATTTGGGATTCCTTGATGCGTATGGTTCCTCGTCCTTAGGTTTGAAAACACCAACGACCTTGCCCTCACTATTCCGGGCGAAGTAGCTCCCTGAACTTCCTTGGGATATCATCTTTGGATGAACACCAAGCTCTATGGCGACTTTCACACTCTCAACTATATCATCGAACTCCATCTTCGTTATACGGTCTCCATGAAAATCTTCGCCGTCTGAAGCAAGCGTTTCCGCACTGGCTGGTCTCATGCCCTCCGGAGGCTGAAAAACCGAGTGCTGGATCTCTAGTTGCTCCTCTTCATCTGTCTTGCCCTTGACTCTATTAATTTTGAATTTCGAAGCAATTTCTTCCGCCCACCGCTCCAGCCGAGCATTAATTGCTTTGATGTCCACACCAGACGAGTTCCTTCGCATACGCCGTTTTCCGGAGCTTGGCCGACGTTGGTGTCCCAACGAACTATCGCTGGGGGCCGCGAACATTTGCTCATGGGACTGGGGCTGGATTGGGGCATATCGCAGACCTGAAGCGGAAATGGTACGAGGGGCGCGGAGAGCATCTTCTTCGTCCGAGTCATCAACGTAACCATTCTCTTCATCTGCTTGAGCTATGCGGGCGTAGCCAGAAGATGCGGGCCTATGTCGAGGCATACTGTCATTGTTTTCAAAAAGCAAAACAAATGGGCACCTGGATGGCAGAACGTTGTTTCAATCTTGCCGCATCGCATCGGAATTATGCTTTACCGGTATCGCGCTATAAACGCTTGTTTAGCGGTAGTACCTTATCTTATCAAGATCTCCGGTATCAATCCTCTATGCTTTATGATACAAAAGACAAAATTGAAGGAGTTCCACAAAAGATGGCCTCACATTCTGTCAATCCTTCTGTTTCGTTCTTAGGTTAAAGAAGCCCAGGCACCCTTCATATTACTCAAAGTTTTCAGAGAACTCCTGGCAGAGAATAGGATAAGCTGATTTTATTTGAAAAGAGACTTGCGAAACAGGCTTTTAGTAGTACAACTTTCGTCGGCCCACCTTTTCCTATAAAATGCACAAGCATATCCTGATTCTTACTATAGCTTCTAGCGACCCGATACAGACGCTATGAATCAATACCAGGGAACAAGGCTGAGTCTCAAATGTTTCAATTAGGCCAATTAACTAGCAGGTGCGGATTTGGCCACATTGTCGAGCCCGTCTCTTGGAAACGCCCCTCAAATGTGCACTAGTAATCCTCAACTAGACTCCATTAGATTCTATATGCCCGAACGAAGATGCTCCTGCCATTCCGCGCCTGTTCAAACTTCGTTCATGGATAACCTAGCAAAACCAAACGTATCCAGAAACCCTATTCGGTACAAACTACATTGTCTGCCAGAAGTAGTTGGCATAGAAAAATCGCGAGAACTTTGGGTCGATGTTGACCACATGGACGTCACCCTTTTGGTTATTCCGTATCACAGCTCTGCTGTAGTTCCCGGCATTGTCTGTTTCCACATCGATTCCGAGTGAGCGGTAGACTTTGAGCTTGAGTCTGACAGCCTTGCCGTTAGCCATCAGACCTTTATTGGCTTGCCGGCCAATTTCTTGGATACTTACATCGTTGGGTCATCAATCTCCCGCCTTAACTTCGTTGCCTCATCCCCTTCAACACCCTGAATGTCGAGTTCCTGCAGCCGGCCCTTCAGAACTTCTAGCTCCTGCTCTAATCTTTCGCCCTCGATTTCAAGCTCTGAAGCTGCCTTAGCAATACGGAACTTTTGTGTGTCAAGTTCAACGATTTGCGAGGCGTGGTCGACACTATTGTGGGAGGAGACTGTTTCGCCGTGCTGCTGCCCCAAAGTTGCAAGATTCCGCGAAAGCTCTGACAATCAAATAAGCATATAGAACCATCAACGGAGTATTCGTTTTCTCATTACTCTTTAAAGCACTTTCGGCTTCTCGAAAACGCAGGTCTCGGGCTTGCTGAAGTGTGGATAGTGACTCATTTATGCGGCCAATAGCTATCTTGTCAGGGTGTATGTTGAAATTTCCAATTGTGTGATGAATGAGCTTTCCCGAGTAGTTAGAAACAGCTCTGTGAGATTCAACGGTTCCCGTAGACTTACCGTCGCTGGATCCTCATCAAGTAGCATATTCCAGAAATGGTTGGGGTGGGAATTCAGCGCTTTAGAGAGAAAACTATCAATTCAGATTTGCTTGCAACGCAATGCGCTTTAAATTGAAGCGGGATAGACTTAGGTATGAACGATGAGGAGCATGCGATAGTTCATACTGTTGTTGATGTAAACATTGAAGTGATCGACAGTTACGCGTGGCTTACCCGCATGATGACTAAAGTAAGTTAGCGCAAAACGCACCGCCACGGTCGAAGTGGCTCAAACCAAGCTTGTGACGCCTGAACCATTGAACCATTTGACATTCATCACCTTGGGAAGCTGCGCTCTGACTCGAACACCCCAAGAAATGGGCTCAAATCTACCCTGTACGTTTCTACCTTGGCTGTTCCCCAAGGATCTGAGCTCAAGGTTCACCTATCACACCGCTAACATGTCATTTTTCTTGCCAGACGCTGCAGATGCCGACAGGTGATTTTCGAGCTCTCGAGATTAGAGACAAGAAGACGTGCTGATCTACCATACTAATAGCCCGTTGAAGCCCGACGAGATTCAAGTCCTACGAGCTCAGTATGAGAAAGAAGGAGAATACGTCGGCGTCCAGACAAAGTTTAACTACGCATGGGTAAAGCTTCGTTTATACAACCGCGATGCTCTCAGCTGAAACTTGTCTTCAGGGTCTGATCAAGTCGTCTGCACGGCATGAGCAGCAAGAGGGGGTCCGTCTATTGTCCGAGATATTCCGGAATGCCCCAGAGCGAAGGCGCGAGTGTCTATACTACTTGGCTCTTGGAAACTACAAATTAGGCAACTACGCGGAAGCAAGACGATACAACGACCTCCTCCTAGATCATGAGCCGGCCAATTTGCAAGCTGGTAGCCTGAGGAGTTTGATTGATGATAAAGTGGCCAAGGAAGGGTTGATGGGCGTTGCAATTTTGAGCGGTGTTGCAATAGCCGCCGGGGTTGTTGGAGGTATGCTGTTCAGAGGTGCGAAGAGAAGGTGAAGATTTGGTTGAGGTGCGACTATCTTTGATGATTGGGTCTTGGCGCAAGGAGGTGGTTGGGAACATCATATATCAATCGGCAGAAGTACCAATAATATGCATCTATTACTATTGGATGAATATCACACGTTGGATGAAGCCGTTTGGTTAATATGATATTATTGGTAGGACATATGTTTAGGGCTGACAGAAGTTCAAAGAAAACAACGGAATCGTCAGCATGCTATACCGGTACACACGAGACCTCGTTTGCTCATTTGATCTGTCATCCAGAGCATCAGTCCAAACAAGGAAATTCCCATTTGTGAAGAATGCTTCGTCTTTATCCCCCTACTTACGGAGTATAACAGTTCATGGTATCTAAGAACCGTTGCTGCACCTCATAGCAGCCGTTGACACGGATCATTGTCGCCCCATGCGTCATACTCCGCGCTTCTAGAGTAGGTATTCTAGGAAGGGTTCGCGATTTACCCTCTCCATCAAATACAGCGTCCTGTTCATAAACAAACGCACTACCTACCTTACTCTACTTACTCTACCGCCTCTCAAACATCTATCAATCACCTTCGTCTAGTTATCGAACTTTCCATCATTTCCTCCAAATTACTGCAGTCACTACCCTACTTCAGATATCTTAAGTACTGAAAGCGGACACCTCCGCTGCCCGCATAACAAGGCGCACGACAAGGTTATCAAATCACGATAACCTCGCTGCGCCTCCACCGTAAGACCGCACCATCAAGTCAGCCACATAGCTGTATCAGCCTTATCGAGATCTGTCACTTAGCTTTGGCGACTGCATCGAAGGCCAGGATTACTCTTCTGCATCTGCTTTGACACCATCAATAGTCATCCACCATGGCCGACAATGGGCAAACCCGGGAGCTGGTGTATTGCCATCAATGTGAGAACAAATGGCATCGGGATGAGCATGGCCTACATTGCCCTCGGTGTCAATCTGATTTTATTGAGGTGGTAAGTTGTGGATCTGTCCATACCTATCGGACTGATTTCGTCCGCACCGTGGAACGACCGTCACGAGCGTTGGATATATAGAGTTGCTAATCACGTATCACAGATTGAAGAGGACCACGATCCGCGAGATACCCATGTCGAAGACCCCGAAGAAGAGAGCCCAGACAACCTCCCTCACCATCCGCCGCATCATCATAATCCCTGGGAGCGGGAAGCGCCAGATCCGGATGAAGATGATATCGAGCACGTAGAATGGAACGCAGGCCCTGGGGTCCACTTCATGCGCACCTCTTTCCGATCATCGTCACCACGTATGAGGCCTGGTGGACCCGATATGAACGACCCCTTCACCCCCATATTCCAAACATTTGCAACAATGCTCGAAGGAGGGACACAACGTCACCAACAAGCACCAGGTGGGCCCCCACACTCCCGCAACACCCCCCACTTCCCGGGTCCCACATATGCTCGCAGAGACCCCTTCATGGACTTCGTTGATCGCAATCACGACCGCTACTACCCACATACGCATGCTAACACCTCCCGTCTTCAAGAAGGGACCGCCCGCCAAGCATTTGGCAGCAGGGCAACAATAACAGGCACGGCCCGCCTTTTACCACGAGACGCAAATAATCCCCAACCCCAAGCTATCCCTGTCGACCAGCTACACGGGTCAGTACCGAATTCCCTCCATGAGCTCCAAGAACTCAATGACCAGATTCACTTACGAACCGATAGGCTCCTCGGCTCTTTGCTGCAGAACATGCACGGCATGCAGCAAGATGGTCGCCCCGGCGCCGGAAACCCCACTCTCGGACCACCGTTCCACCTCTTCGCTCAACTCTTCAATCCAGCGAATGCTGCCCACGGCGACGCGGTGTATACAGAAGAAGCCCTTGATCGCGTAATCTCTCAATTCATGGAAGCGCAGAATGGCTCCGCGGCCCCTGGCCCCGCTTCCGCAGCCGCGATTGCGGCTCTACCGAAAACAGAAGCAGACAAAAGCATGATGGGCTCCGACGGTAAAGCCGAATGCTCCGTCTGCATGGACAACGTTGAGATTGGCGACGAAGTCACCGTCTTACCCTGCACCCACTGGTTCCACGGCGAATGTGTTGGCGCCTGGCTGAAAGAGCACGACACCTGCCCGCACTGCCGCCAAGGCATCATGCCCAAAGAACCGGACTCACCAGACCAACCGCGATCGCAAGGCCAGGCTCCGAGAAACAGTCAGGTGCCGTTGAGCCCGGGGACGGAGAACCCGAGATATCATTTCCATTCGGCGACGAGGTCGGGTCCGTCGCACTCTAGTAGGGGCCCGGAGACGGGGAGACGGAGGTCTAGTGCGAGGAACGGAGAGGGCGCGAGTGGGAGCAGTGGGAGCAGCGGGGGCGGGATCAGCGGATGGGTGAGGAACCATTTTGGGAGTGAGCGGGGGAGCTGAGATGAGCGAGTGAGAATTCGAGCCAAGAAGAGCTACGCTGCTAAAGGGAAGAAGCGGGCCTTCGAGATACTTTACGAAGCGAGACCCTTGAAGTACAGATTTCCCTTCTGCAGCATTCTCTCCGTTTTGTGTGACATTACGTGCCCCACGTCTTTTGTGGTTCAAACCGCCATCTTCTGTTACCACCCCTACGAGGCGTATTGTTTCTCTACGTATGAAGCTGCTAGCTGCATTGCAGGCGCTTGGGCTAGAATGGGGCGTTATAATTTAGGAGGCACAGTCTGAAGGTCGCCTGGGGAGCGGCAGGGGGATACTTTCATGGACTGTTACTTAGCACATGGGATTTATATTCCATCCGAGAGCTGATGGTGAATCCCTGGTTCTCGAGATTTTTATAGAGGTGTGTGGATGCGTTTGGTGAGCTGGGCTTTGCCGGACACCTGATATATTTCATCTCCAAGGGAACTCCAACCAAAGAGATCGTTCCTGGACTCAAAACGGCCAATTGCTCTCCCAGCCCGGCGCACAAGCACGCCTCAACAGAGCCTTGACAGAGACAACTCGTACTTCGAACCCTCATTATTACTACTATGCACAGCATCTACCCCACGTCCGCACAAAACGCCTCTAATCTATGTACACATTATCAACATTACCGGCCTAAATCTATACAAAGCCAGAAAACGAGCTCACGCATGCTATGAACAATCCGCTCAAAGCACGTAACAGGAAATGAATCATCTATGATAAGTCCCAGGCAGCGGAGAGCAAGGGGGCAGCTAGGAAGAAGGTCAGAGAAAGTCAATGGTAGGGCTATGGCCGTTTCTTGACATCGCCATCGCTCTCCTCACCTTCGAGTATCTGACTAAGACCCGATAGCGAGAAATTGCTACCAGAGACATGGATAGCAACGAGCCACGCAGAGACGAAGTTGACGAGTTGATGGAGCAGATAAGCGTACGTGACGCCATAGACTGCGGCATAGACGGCGAGGAAGAAGAAGAGGATGTTGGTTATGTAGCGGAAGCTATTTAGGGTGGGGTTAGTAACGCATGCTGTAGGGAGGAGCAGGGGTCACAAGCGGGTGACAAAAGTCATCAGCTGTCCCTGGAAATTTCTCCGGTGACGGAGAGCTAATGACCTTTGCCAACTTCTGAACAGTGGGGGAGAACTTACTTCGAAGTGAGTCTCGGAACCATCTTCCCACACGTCAACGTCTCAACCAGCATTATAAACGGCATTATCGATAAGACATTATGATGTGATGAAAATGGTGTAAGCCAATGTACCGCGAGGTTGTGTACCCAGACCAGCAGGACAGGTATATTGATTGGTAGGACCCAGAGCATTAGGATCAAAATTGAGTGAGCATAGTTGTAGAAGTTGTAATTAGCACCCGATCGCTGCGGAGGTTAGCCCCTGGATGATAACGTTCAAATTACCAGAGATGGGATGTTTACAGTCTCCCTGACCAACCTCAACGCCCGCGTGCAGGTTGCTAATTGTACTATACAGGCCACCAGATAGGCAAATTGATGGGGAACGACTGTAGATACTAGGAGGAATAGTACTAGGGTAGTAACAAAACGTCTTCGAGGTGAGCTGGTGGCAAAGGCAGGCACAGTAGTTTTCCTTTCGTCGTCAGGTCTAGCCCAAGCCGGTCTTGCTGTTAGCAGACTGTAGGGTATGTAGAGCAAAAAGGTCAGTCCAAGTGCCGCCCAATTGATCAGAACGCAAAGGCCTGCGCTGATTAAGCCCAAGAGTGGCACAAGAAACCAGAATATAGGGTCCTGGGAACCCAGCAAGAGATCGTTCTTGGTGTAGTCGATTGCAGATTCGGTAGCGTTCCTTCTCCAACTGAAGAAACCAGGCGAGGCAGATCTGGGCGTTGCAGAGCTTGAGATTGCTAATGACATGGCTAGACATGACAGGGCCAACAGAAGTATGGGTAACGAGGACCGAAGACAAAGATCCATGGATTCTGCAAAGGTAATGAAGATGCCTAATATCCTTTAGCTACAAGTCGAGGTAGCAATCGGTCTTATCTTACCACTCTGATCGTAAATATTGAATTGCTTACGAAGAACCAAAGCTATAACGAGCAATGGAAATGCAGCGAAAACCATCCTGTATCGCATCACGAGCTTACCCATACTTCCCGGGATGTCCACTTGTAAGGAGACGTTGATCGACGAGTTACATGTTGGATCTGACCAGAACTGTAGTGAAACCCCATTGGTGGTAGCGTGTTCTCGCAAAGGTGGCGGCATAAATGGAGCAATACCATGCAAGCTGATGTTGGCCTTCTTGAGATTGACAAAATACCTTGACTCATGAGGCTCAACAAGATACTGGCGCATTAAAGGAGTGAAAAGCTCTGCATCATCACCGCAGGCTTGCCTTCCTAAGGTTAAGTGAAAAGCAAGTAGGCTCGAATGAAAAGCGGGAATCTGAACTTCCGTCACCATTGGCCGGTTCGCTGGTAATTTCATATGCATCCCTTGTAACAATAAATGTCGAAGACCTAGATTAGGGCGGATGACACTGTTGGTCATATCAATGAATTCAGCAATGACCCAACCAGAGGTCAAATCTGATGCTTTGTCTACCACAGCGACAAACTGGTGTTCTGCAAGATCCTCCAGTTGGTACTGGAGGTAGGAGAAAGGAGGAGTTCGATCATAGGCATGCTTCGATAAACGTGTTGAAGCCGGCAATTTTATGACATCCGGAGCGGCATTTTTACAGGCGAGGCGGGTAGAGCCAGACGTGTCATCGGACAAGTCTATGTTCATAGAGAACAATGTTGCCGCTTGACCAGCTTGCAATGGGAAGACGCTGCAAAACAAAACTTCTAAATGGCCGTTGCTCCCATGATCCTCGATAGGCAGGTCTGACAAAAGAGTGAATCTCTTCGACCCGGGTATGTCTTGTACGGGTATTGGAATAAGGTGTGCTTTTGGCTTTCCTGTTCGACCGAAGTCTTTGAGAACAAGCCTCTCGCCCTTCGAGATAATAGAATTTGAATTGTCTTCTAGCGTTAATAAAGTCGTTGGTGCCTTCAACGGTAACATCTTCTCCGCAGTATCTTCCATACCAGTCAAATACCACTTTTTGAAAATGCGCATACGTTCCGCTCTTGGTTTTGTCTGTCCAAGACGGTGTACATCGATCGTCTCGAGTAAAGACCTGATAATAGGCCTCACTAGCTGTACACACCAGGTCGTCTGAATATGATCCGCGCCTGTCCACATGTTCGGTATAGATGAAGTAAAGACCGTAAATCCATGCGTGCTTGGTACAAGCGACGACAGACTCGAGTAATCCGAAGGCACAACAGTGTCCAAACTCCCCCCGGCAATTGAAATGAGCGTAACATGCCATAGAGGGTTATCGTTTGCCCATTTCTGCGAATATGCTTGTCGCCAATAGTCGTTTATCTGTTTGTACGTGCGAACAATCTCCGCATCGACTGAAACTGGTGGTCGAGCATGCGGTGCAGATATCGTGATAATCGTATTTACCGAGTTGGATTGGTAGTTGGACATAGTAAGCATTGTTCGGGCAGCAATTCCGCCCATGGAATGACCGACTAAGATGACCGAGCTAGGATCAGGCAATCCTGGGTCTCGTTGGGACCGTCGAGGATCGTGGTAAAGGGAGAGAATATACGCCACGGCGTCGTTCAAATACTCGGCTTGATCTAGTAAAGTTTGTCCGTGCAAAGCGGTGAAATCCTCGTTGAAGTCAACGGAAAAGAAATCTATGCTTGTCGCTCCTTCCTTCAAAGCCTTTGGATCATGCTGAATGCTGTTGTAGAAGTATTGAGCAGACTCGGAAGCAAGGGATCTTGCTTGCTTGTAGCTTCCAGCATTGCCAGGTATGAATAGTACAGGAACACCCTTGACCTATTTATTGTAAGCTGATAGCAGCGGCAAGGAAGCGGGGATCTTTTTGCCTTTGAATCTTCATCGAAGCCTCCCTCTCGATACAGGTGCAACGAATACTTGCTAGCAAAACGCGTATGTTCGGTATCAAAGTCCGCGAACTTGAAAAATATAGATCGTGTGTAGTACATGTCGCAACCTTTGAAGTCCAGCTGCCGAGTAGCGAAGGCATGGATGATGCAGAGAAGTAGGACCATAGACAGTGCGGTTGCAGACAGCGTCAGCAAGGAGCTTGACCAAGGGCTACGCGTCCGAGACCGCCGTGCCCGTAGTTCTACCATCTTGTTCACGCTTTGCTCGGGGGCCAAGGGCGGTTGCTTTTTCTGAGTCCCTTGTGTGCCAGGGGGAAGTTTCCAGCTATCTGGCAGAACTTGCGCCGCTGCGATTGTTTTCTCCACTTTCCTTCTGTCCAGAGTATCTGAATGCCTGGTCACGTCGTATTTGGCGGAAGTGAAGCTTCTCCTGAGGCCATTGTTTTCCACATACGGAGACTCGGTTGCAATTGCCTCGTCGGTATCATCGTCCTCTTCGGCCGAGCCCGAGGACCTTCTTCGCATTGAATTAAGCAGAAGTCTGCATACCAACAGCCTGATGATACGTTTGTCGTCGGCTGTTGGCCTGCGTGAGGGAGAAGGGGAGAAAGAATGGGGGGTGGAGATATGGTAGGAGGCTGGGCAACGAACGACGTCAGGGATTGGGTGATTGGAAGCGCTAGCAGAAATGCTGGAGCGATTGAAGTCGCCGCTTCCAGCCGGAGAGGGAGGTGGTCCAAGCTTCCCAATTATCTACAGTACCCTACAAACGAATATGGAGTGAAGATTGACTGAACGGCGACCGCCTTCAGATGATGCAGTACGAGTACGAGTAAGTACTACCAAAAGCGATCCTATTGATATTTGACAAAGCTGGCTCGTCTTATGCTTATGCACTGGCTTTACCCGGCAAGGTATCATACGTATCTATGGTCTGCACGCGCACGCAATCTATGTATCTGCAAGACTGCAAGACTGCAAGCCCCCTCGCATCCACCATGGCAACGAAATGATTGGATCGTCGCAGACCAATCCACCAATGAAGCTCCACCTAGCGGGATGTGTTGCTGGGTGCTTGCATCTATTGATTGCGCATCGGGAAAGGGTACACACAATATGCGAGGCTACAGTAAAGCCAGAGACAGTCAGACAACATCTGTATTCTAGGTCGCATCCCAGACGACATAGAACAATAGGCGGCAAGCATAACCGGCCGAGGCTTCCCCACCAATTCAAAGACATCATATATTCTATATGTCAAAACATCAAAACATCAAGACATCTCTTTAAAGCCGATTTGACAGGCCTAACACCAAATCTACTAAGTAGCTGTTCGCTCGCCAGGGCATTTCATTGATGCGAGCCCGTATTTCCTCCATCATCCATGGCTATCTTATTTCGTTAGTCGAGAATCACCTTCTCGAGCTGCGAAAGAAAATCATTTGATTTGCCCGAAACGCGTGCTTGGCCAAGAGGATAAAAAGAACGCGCTTTGGGGTGTATCAGCGTTCAGCCAATGACGTGCTTTCGGTAAGGTATGTATGTGGTGGACGTGGAGTCATGTTTAATTCTTTTCTGATCAAATTGATGGTTTGGTAGGTAAGGCTGAAACTAGCGGGTCGAAGTTTGCCGCTTACTGTTCTATGATTTTTGTCCCCCCTGATGCTCCCATGGCAATGATTATCAACTCCGTCCACATGGCAGTAATCCTCAGTACGACTCACGTCCAAATTCTACCATTGCCTCTTCACCCCTCTATCATGCTGGCAACATCCCAGTCCATCGACCCGTCTCATGCCCCTAAGATCGCAACGAGATCAGCAATCCTTCAGCGTCTTAAAACCGCGATATCGATGCTGAATCCTTTATACGGCTTGCAAGATCAGGAGCACGAACCTGCCATATAAGACGCATATCATGACATCGTAAGCATAGAGCGAGAGAACAGGCTAAATAGACCTGAGAAGACGAGAGAACTATAGACCTGATCACGTGAGCGGATATCATGAAGCTAAATAGGTGAATGAATATCATAAAGCGAGATTTGGGAAGAGAAAGAGCGGTTCAACATGCCTTATCTTACTGCAAAGAGCAATGTAGAGTAAGCGCGACATGACAATCAATATACATCATAGAAAAATGAACAACGTGAAATATCTCACTCGAATCGAATGTAAGAAACCTGCCAAGCACCGGAAACGAACCCGCATTCTGCAGACAGTACCGTGTTTCTTACCAGCTATAGCCGGGTCCCTTCTAATTAGAGAGCAAGAAAGAGCATAGGGGGCCCTAGTGGACCAAAGAGGATTTAGGGCGCAAGCGGTTCATATGAAAAGCCTCCCACTCGGGAAATTTCAAGGTAGATGGATGTTTTTATATAGAGCTCGAATTGAGAGCTGCCGATTTTCATTCTCGAAAAGGGAGCATGGTCGCTGTTACCAAGGATCATGAAGGAGCGGTAAGTGAGTTGGGTAAAAAGAGCTGGATTGCTATGGTGAGGTGTGGGTGCGTTGGGGGGTCAAAGTGCGCCAGCTCGTTTCTTGACACCAACCTGGTAAAAGCACAATCTCTTGACACTCCGACTTCTGGGTATTCGTACGTCTATCCGGTGACACTGATATTACTCAATGTACCACTCTACGTTGATTGTGTAATCGACTCTAAGACACAGCGACAGATTCAAAAACTCATCTTACAGCTCACAACTCAATTGTACGGTACTCAAGAAGTCGCAGCGGACAAGTCCTCATTTTCTCTACACCTATTGAGCAAGCACAGTATGCGTGATACCATTCTCGTTGCGTGGTGCAATATTGCACCGATTTTGCACTATCTTAAAAGACCGTAGTACACATTTATATGGGTCAATTCCCTTTTGGAGAATGATCGAGTGCCTATTTTTCCCAGCGGCCGCTCTGAAGAAGACTCAAGCCCCCCCGATCAATTTCGGATAAGAGCTGAGAATGTCTTCCTCGACTTTTTCCACCTTCATCAATACGGTGTGATAGTATGACGAAGCACTATGTTGTTGCTGTTGTGTGTGCTTCCGGCCGTCAGCGGCCATTAATCTCTTGATTTCTGTCATTTGCTCTGAATTTTCTTATTCTATATCGTTAATTATGTTTCTCCTTGTCTTGTCTTCCTCCGCCAGGAGCCTCGCCGCATGTGTTGACCATTTCTCCTCCTTGTCCAGCCACTCGACATTAGCCTTTGACACATTTTCAAAAGCCACGTGATGCTTCATGTACCCGTTAGCCTTCTGCAATATATTCCTCACAAAATATTCTCCTGTCGTGAAATCTTCACTACTGGACGGATCTTCTATTGTGTCACTGTCGAGGATCATCTTTTCTCCATCCTGGCTCGCCTAATCTGTAACCACAAGGAGAGTCTTCTGGTGTTTCTCCCCATCCCGCCTTATCTCGATAGCCGATTCTGATACAGCTGATGGAGGAGACGTTGATGGAGTCGGGTAGTATTGCTCTACCCAGACAGCTTCCATGCCCAGAAAGAGGTCGCCATTGCCTATACCCTGTGCGGCGTCCCTGAAGAAATACCGACACTGTTGCATCTGGATCCCGAGTCCCTTCTTGACATCTGGGTCGAGCCCTGGACTGAAAGAGAGTTCGTATAGTGAGCTCATGGCGCCGAGCTCAAATTCGGTATACCGGGGTGTAACTGGATGATGTAGGGAGTGATGATAGAGTTTGAAGAGCTGTCAAGAAGTAAGGGTTCGATGGCGTTTAGAAACGGTCGGTAGTTGTACGCCATGAAGTGTTGCAGTTCCGCATGACTTCTCCAGGCTGCGTGTGCGTGTGAAATCAGTACTGTTGATATTTCTGATACATCGCGAGCGCCTTACTTATCGGTAAATCCACGACCTCCTCGGAGTTGACCCTCGTGCCCCAAATCAGCTCGATCCAGCCTTGCGTCTGGGTGACATATTTCAGGGCGGAATTCCACAATTTACCGTCTGGTGTGACAGGGTCATTATAGGAGACGCTAGATCGGAAGGTAAGATATTGGAGGATGGTAGAGGCTCGCTGCATATCAAGTTGCTATATTCTTGCTGTAAGGTTGTAAGGAAGAATGAGTGAGAAGACGACGAAGCACTGATTGCGAAGAAAAATATGAATATATTATATTATTAAATCTCGTTATATTCTTTAACGACGATAACGAGATTTTATAACATGAACGCGATTAAATGTTAGTATGCTTTAATGTTTCAATTTAATATATGTAAAAATTAATTGAGTAATAAACATTGAAATAAACATGTAACAGCAAATAACAACTGAGCAGAACGAGCAGAGTCTGAGCAGTGAATGACTTAAGTGCCAAGTACTGAGTGAATAGCGTCTGAGCAGAGTAGCTGTAAAGGATAGAGTCAGTTTGTAGGTGGTTGAGGAGGTCATTTCGATGAAGTAAGTAGTAGATCGAGCAAATGGCTGAGCAGGTGAAGGGGTAGACCGGCTAAGAGCTCCTAGCAAAAGGTTCCTAGCTGACAGCCGGAATAGGATAATCGACTGGCTGAATGAACAGGTCGATCGATGACGGAAGGATGGGTGCTGCATCGCTAACAGTATGACTGCCTGTCAGGACGACGGTGGCTAGGATTTTGGCGTAGCGGAGGGCTGGGTGCTCGGTGGAGCTAGGTGCTGCAAGCAGCTGGCGGTCAAATATGTAGACTTGACATCTAAATCACCCGGTTGACGCTACCATTTTTAGGGGAGCTTTGCTGCGACTGGGCCAAAAGGCTGAACCCGCTTGCTAGCTAGACAAACGGCTCCCAATTCCACATACCTTATATAGCTGTCCCATGACAGTAGCGGGATCTTACTAACCCGACTGAGAGGGCAAGCAGTATTCCGTAAGCCACCTTACTTAGGTATTCGTCGCTAGGGGTAGATGTCTGCATAAGGACTGGTCGAGGCTCGCCATACATCGCTACTCCGCTAGATTACTGAAGCTACTGTCATACCCAACCAACCGAGCTCGAAACTCTGCATCAGACAGATGTCACATGGGATCGTTCACGAGCCAACATCATGATAGTATACATACTGACCTGCCCTGGGTGAAGACTTAAAAATTGGTGTCAGTTTGAAAACGACGAAAGCCGTCCTGAACATCGAAACTCCCTTCCATCAAGCTGCGAGGGGCCCAACTCTGATCTGCTCTCGCTGCCTCATATTCGTAAATTGGTCGATCTTGTTGTTTGCCCGTTCCTCCGCTTTCTTCGTTGCCTCAAGCTTTTTAAACCATCCTCTAGCTCCGAACTTGATCTTCGTGATCAGATCAGTGGCCTTACCCTTGGTAATATCTTCGGCCGACAGTTGATTATCCATATCCCGCAATTTGTTTAGAAAAGCAATCTGTCCATACGTTGCTGGTTTTTTTCTCCAATCCTGTTTATGAGACACAAATATCCAAGGAAATCTCTTTGTAGCAAAGGTATCGGCAGCATGAACAGCATCGGATAACGTTGCTGCTTCCGCAAGCATTCGAGGGCGCATCAAGGTGTTTTTCTCACTTCCTTCGCTGTCAGGTATCTTATCGGTGAACCAAACACGAAACAGAGAATCTGGAGCCGCAGCGGGCTCAATCCTCAGGAAACTCCCATTCTGGCTGGATAGAATGTACCGGTCTGGCCCTACAAGAACCCAAGCAAGTGGGCTAATGCCTCTAATATGTCGTTCACCCGATGTATCGTCAATAAGGTCGTATACTGAGTCATAATCGGTGAAAGTGATCTTACTTCCTGGTCCAGTGGAAACTTCCGAATGGGTTGAAGAGCCATCTGCTGCACGCTGCTCGCGACACTTCTCGAGCTCCTTACGTTCTCGGAGCAGATCGAGCTCTTCGACATTGGCCTCTTTAACTAGTTCCGCAGGATCAAGGCCGAAAAGGGTCGGCGTGGTGACAATTCCCGCTTCGAGTGAGGCTACCATATCAATGACATGGCAGTTGGATTTTCCAGGATGCAGACGCATGCCTCGACCAATCATTTGGATCAGCAAATTGCGTGACCTCGTGGGTCTCGCAAGTAAGACGCAGTCAATATTTGGGATGTCAGTACCTTCGGTAAAAACACCGCAATTGACAAGCACAGGAAACTCTTGGTTCTTGAAGGCGTCAAGCCTTTCGCTACGGACCTGTTTCAGAGTGTCGCCAGTGACAAATTGGGCTGGAATACCGTGTTTCCGAAACATAGCAGTGAGATCCGAGACATGTGCAAGATCGACACAGAAGGCAAGTGTAGACTTTCGACTGCTAGCTCGAGAGAGCCAGGCACGCACTGTGATATCATTTGTTTCGTTCGTGTTGACTGCTCTAGAAAGATGCCCCAGTGCGAAGTCGCCGCTAGCTGCTTTTTTCACCCCCGAAATATTTGCTTTCGATTGCACAGTAGTGAAGATGACATCTGAAAGCCATTTTTCGCCGATCATGTCCACATAGTCCCTTCGTCCGTTTAGCATAGCCACCGTAACAACGACTCTACTACGGGAACTTACTTGTGATAAACGATATGGTCGATGGCATCACTGAGCCTCAACCCGTCAAACCGAGATAGTGTAGCTGACACGCCAACTAGTGCCGGGCTGTTCTCGAAAGTGGCACTATCCACCAAGCCAAAATGTCGGAGCGTCTCCATGTAGCCTGGAGCGACTATATGATGTGCTTCGTCCACCAGTACGAGCTTGAAACTCTCCGGATTAAACTTCGATATCCGACCCTGGGAAGTGATGCTGCGAACTGATGCGATGGTAATGTCTGCTGCGCCTGAAGCGTGGAGGTTGCCCATTTCGATCTCGATGGACTTGGTTGGGTAGGCGTTGGAGCAGTGTCGAGCTGCTTGCTCCACAAGCTCGCGTCGATGCACAAGGATGAGGGTTTGATTAGCTCCATTTTTAGGAGATTGGATACGGTCAATAAGCTGAGTGAAAATGACCTGCTATCAGTTCAGCATAGTCCTATAGAATCGACCAGCCATCTTACAGTCTTGCCGCTACCAGTCGCCAATGATATCCCGAGTCTTTTATAACCTCTATTTAGATACGTAAGGACAGATTGAACGCACTCCTCTTGGTATTCTCGAAGTCGTACTACGGTACGATTGGCTGGCTCCGGAACTTGACTTGCAGTAGTACGAGGAGCTTCGGTGGCCAGCCAGCGTACAGATTTCGAACGTAGTATGGAGCGGTTAAAGCTGAAATACCTAGACAAGCTTCGAGAAGCTCGTTGCATGCCTCACTTCATGTTGGTTGAAGCAAAGGAGCTGCGTCGATGATGCGCGCCTGAACGTTAGCTTGACACTAGCAATATGTTGTCCACGTTAAATGACTAGTAGAGTACCGTAATCGCACTAAAGGTATTAGCGTGTGCAGAAAGCTCTGCATTCCTTGGCATTCATTTTTGCGTTACCCCACGGTCCCTTTTGTATGGGGAATTCGAAAAATTCAACCCCACCGCCCCCCCAATTGCCCAATTTGCCCAAAATTGAAGCTATTCAGACCTCTTTGTTTGTTGACGTTCTTGACGTTCTTGTAACCGTTTTTATTCGAAATGCCTCAACGCCGGAGTCAAAACCTACCTCTAGATGACCCCCTCACCCCCTCTAGAGCATCCGGAAGGCGTAGGAAACCGACGACTCGGGCTGGACAGCCGTCAAAGACCACTGATCGAGCTGCCCCCCCCGATCGAGCTGCCCCCCCCGATCGAGCTGCCCCCCCCGATCGAGCTGCCCCCCCAATCGAGCCCCCCCCCCGGCCGAGCTGCCCCCGGCCGAGCTGCCCCCCCCGGCCGTCGCCGTAGAGAAGCTCTCATTCCACCAGATGTAGATGAACCTCGGTTGCCTTCAACTCCTCTGCAATCCTCGCCTTCTGAACCTCAGTTGCCTTCACTTCCTCGACGACCTCAATCTCCTCGACCTGAACCTCCTTCACTAAGACGTTCACGGCCTGATTCATCCGCACCGTCGTTATGTTCTGAATATTGGGGGAACGAACCCGACATTCCTAAAGATAAAGCTGAAAGATCAATGACTTTTTCAGCTGCAGGAGTTGCTGCGCGTGCAAAGCTTCGAAAAGAACAACAGGATTGGGCTGATGCTGCTCAAAGATTGAGAGACAATAAAGCTCGTGAAGAGGCTTTATGACAGGCAGAAATCGATGAGCATGACGAACAAGAGGCTATAAATCGTCGTCGTCTGAATCGTCAGATCAGAAAAGAGACAGACGAGTTGCCTATCTCTGAGCTTGAAGCTATGAATTTTGAAGATCGGGTTGGTGATTCTATGCTGTCTATATCAGCCTGTCTTCGTGTAAATCGAAGACTTGAGTGGTCTAGTCACATTGCTCAGGTGCTGGCTTCGAATTCTTGATATCGTGGATCGATGCACGTTAATGCCTCACTCCTCCCATATGTACCAGACCATCTCTTTCTGCATGGCCCATGGCTGCTCTTCGAGGTAGGCTATGAGGCCATTTTCAGCTGCCTTAAACACCTTGCGGGGGGCCCCTTTGGGCCGAAACTGAGGTTTAAACGGTGATGAATACATGAAGATATTCTCTCGGATGCTATACATCGTTCTAGGACAGCAGTGAACTTCTTCGGCGATGGCGGGGGGTTGTCAATGAAGTAGTAGAAGCCGTACGATTCTGGAGCGAATCGCTGCAGGTAGTGGGCCGGTCATAGCTGGAAATGCGTTAAGAACGTCAACAAACAAAGAGGTCTGAATAGCTTCAATTTTGGGCAAATTGGGCAATTGGGGGGGCGGTGGGGTTGAATTTTTCGAATTCCCCATACAAAAGGGACCGTGGGGTAACGCAAAAATGAATGCCAAGGAATGCAGAGCTTTCTGCACACGCTAATATTCCGTACCTACACCTTCAACATTGACACACCGCACTTCTTCCGTACAAACAATTAGTAGCGTTTGAGTCATGCTGCGTAACGCAGTTGTTGCCTCGGACCATTGCTTCCTGAAGCATCGAAAATTCTTTTTGAAAAATATGTCATGGAAGTTTACTTCAGATCGAGGGTATACTGTTGATGTTGCACCATAAGAGAGGCCCTTAAGCGTTTAGAGATGGCATCGAAAATGCAATGATTATTCTGATCAAGTACACTTTGTTATGGATGGAAACACAGTCGCATCGATGTTACCAGAAGAAATTGGTGTGCCTAAGGTTAAGGGAGTAAATGACGCACACAGAGCAAACTCCATATCAAGTCAAGACGCTTCTCATGCCAGGTCAACTGATTCGGAGTCATCTTCGTTTGAACCTGACAAGAAAGGACGCTCTGAAGGATCCAAGAAGAAGCGCAAGACTGACGATGAAAGGACACCTAGATCTCGGTTAAAGCGTCTGAGAGGTTTCTACAACGACGACTATCGCTGCTTACTCAACGACACACTAGGTGAGATCGGAAAGGAGGCCGCTTCGGGCAAGCTTAAGGCTTTGAGGGGAAGCCAGATTGGTATCACAGTATGGAGTCGAAAAGAGAAAGAGATATTCTTTAGCGCCCTCGCTACAAAGAATAGAGGTGATATTTCAGGCATTGCTGCGATAGTTGGCTCTAAAAATGAGCTTGAAGTGCATGTCTACCTTCAGCTGCTCCAAAAAGCTATAATGGAACATCATCTCTACGATCGTCGCCAGCAGTTGTTAGGCCAATCTGACATACCTGGGGCTTTTGAAATAAGTAAAGATTGCTGCGATGCTCTCGATCTGGCTGCAGACGCTCTCGGTGTGCTACAGGAGAAGAAAGAGCAAGAGTTGGAGATGGAAAAGTACGGCGAGCTTGGATTGCTGAATGCAGGATATGCTCAGTGGGTAGAAGACCACTTATATGACGGTGAATATGATGAAAGTGAGAAACCACAGGTTTCATTTGCCGCTGAAATTTTGAATTTAAAATCCCACCTCACGCTATCAGCACGGCTTTTCATGAATTCAACTGACCCAGAGTATAACTGGCGTTCTTATTCAGACAGAGCTGGAAGCCCGTCTATTTTGCATACAGCTTTTGCGGATATCCAGAATATAGCAATCAGCGTCACAAGACGATTGATTCAGTCGTCGCTATTCTTTGCAATGTCAAGGTTGAGAGCTACCGGGTCGTCAAATTACATGCATCAGCAGCTCGTCAGACGTCGAGATGTCACCACCGCACTCAATGTTTTAGGCATGAAGCACGATGCTGGAAGTTATTGGGTTGGAGTTGCAAAAAGGTGTAAATTAGATGTCTATGAGGATCTTAAGCCCAAGACTGCTAAAGGCAAGAAACTAAGCTATGCAGAGGTTGAGAAGAGACTGGGTCAAGCTTGCAAGTATAAAAATAGGAGTGATACCGCTACTCCACAAGAGAATGATCCTTCCTCTCCAGCTTCATTACATGAAAACGATCTATCAATGTCGGACTACCCGTCTGAAGGTAATACCAATATTACAGCCTCACCTTACGATTCCGACCTCTCCCTGGAAAGCCGTAAAAATCACGCTTCCACACAAAAGCGCTTAGAAAAAGCACAAGTTACGTACTCCGAAGCTCTCGATCTTCAAGCCAGTCAGTACGAAGAGAAACGCCTATGGCAATTGCTAGGACAGGAACCTCCAGAAGATCACAAGCTTGAAGAGACAAAGCTGCCAAAGAAGCCGGGAGCTGAGCGCAGGAGCAAGGAAGATCTGGATGATTGGAGGTCTTGGGTAGACTACGTTGGGCAGTGGGAAGCTCATGACAAGCCCGTGTCTGCAAGCGATTTCGCTGCAAATCGAAGGATAGCTGGGGGTATGGAGCCTTTCTCTGCATCTGTGGAGCAAGTGTGGAGACCAAGACTGGCGGGTGTGAGCGATAATGATGATGATGGCAGTTCTGACGACAAGGCGATGCTGGAGGTTGGGAATGGGAGCGACTTTTCCGACGATGCGCACGACATATTGCCGACGACCAACCTTGAGGACCATTATGGAGAACTAGCGGCTGAGCTCAAGGATCAAAATGATGGCTCTGATGAGAGCGGTGATTTTAATAGCAAGGATGAGCATGAGCATGAGGAAGCCGACGAAGACTAAGACAAATTTGACTTGGATTGGAAACTCAGAACCTGTGTCAGAGGCAGAAGACGAGGATTGCGCAACTTCCAGCACCAGAGAGCAGGAGAACCTCAATGCCAGCGATGGCGGTGTGGGTAGTTATGCTGAGAGCCATGTAGATGGCTCCACAGATGAATAGGCGTTGTCTGGTGAGGTCCGTTGAATTGAAGCCCTTCGCTCGTGAAATCTTGAGCGTACGTAGTTGAGCTTTCATTTTTGGCTTGTAGACAGCAAACGAAAAACACTGACTAAATGTAGAATACTTCTATCTAGAGAATCGATAGAACCCCTGTTCTATCAAAACAAGCGATTGACTTGTTAAGTAGACTGGATGATTGATGCCCAGTATATCTTCCCAACACCTTGCGCACAGGGCACAGGCAATTACTAACGCCTCAAAGATAATACAGCCGCTCATTTAGCATTGACACCTCACATCTCATAATTCCTGTATCCAGCCACCCCAACACTCAGCGGCTGCACCCCATCCGTCCCCGTCTCCTGCACCTCCTGGAATCCAAACTTCTCTCCTCTCCCACTTGCCACCTCTTGCATCATCCTTTGCCCCTCTTCTCCACCTCTCAGACTTGCATCCTTGAACGCCTCTTGCATTTCTCCCATCCTCTTCCTAAACGCCAAACGATTCAGAAACAACTGCTGTCTCCCGCGCTCAAGCTCCCGTCGCTCAGCTTGCAGCACCGCTTCCATTTCCGAAAACTGCTGGAGCTTGAGCTCCAGTTTTTGGAGAGAGGTGTTTACGGCGCTCGAGACAAGGCGGGTCATTTCACGTTCTTCGTTTGAAGCAAGGGCAGCAGCGCGGGCGGCGGAGGCGGCCATGGCGACGGCGGGAAGGGAGGTAGTGCCGTCGCGTTTGTCATCTGGGATAGCGACTTGATTGTTGTCGTGAGGTTGGGGGCTCCCAGCGGTGTCGATGTCCATGGAGTCTTCTGTCTTCATCGCATCCTTATCTTTGTTCTTACTTCCCGGGTCTCCACCGACGCCGTTCTCAAGCCGGTTGCGAAGGCTTCTGCGCATTTCGTCGACAGAGCGGCCCGCCGCTGCTGCGGCAATACCGGGCTCGCTCATGCCGGCGAGAAAACCTACAACTGACATTACTGGGTTATCGGCTTGCGTGAAAGGCACTCGCCCCTGGTCTAGAGTTCCGTAGCTGACATTACCATACGGATCACTTTCGAGGTACTTATCCTCGATTTCTAGCTGTAGAAATTTAACCACGCACTCTTCTCGCGTTCGGGTTTTGACATGATCAGCAACTTTGTTCCAGTCATCATCTTCGACTTCTAAGGCTTCGAGGAGTAGAAGAAGCTCAGCGTCTGTCCAAGGTGCATCGCGGTCTAGCACGGCTGTGTAATTAGGGTCTTCAAGCTTTACGAAATCCAAAGAGCTGAGATCGCCATATCGAGCCGATAAGTAGCATTGAGGGCAAAGATCGTAATCGACTTTTGCAGGAACAGTATTGGCTGTTGCAGCAGATGCGGACCTTGTAAAGTGGTAGCGAAGTCGGGTGCAGTCAATACCGCAAGAGGAACAATTTATAGACTTCTTTGGCTCCTTCGCGATGTCCTCAAGCGTCTTCGTGGCGGATTCTGCAGATGCAGTCCCATTCAAACCAGCGTCTTCGCCGTTGGATTGCCTCTCATTTGTTCCAGCTGTTAAATCCTTGCCCTTGGTGTCATAAAAGTTCCGCCGTATTTCCAGGTTGAGGCGGCGCTGTTCCGCCTCTGGGGCACTCTTGTAGTGCTCGAGCAAGTTGTGGGTTTGCTTATTTTCTTTGCCCGGCATTATTTCGGACTTGGGAGAGGGCGAAAATACTTGGAGGCCCCGAGGTGTATCAGCAAAGAACCGGAAATGTCCTGTAAAAGGGGGCCCGATTGCAGAGGGTCGGCTGTCTGGATCAATCTGTGGGGGTGTGTATTAGAAATCATTTTTGAAACCACCGAGGGGCAGCGTTTACCTGATAGTTGATCAAGCCCCATTGCTCGAGGAATGCGTGGACTCTCATTATAGCACATACATCTCCGGCAAGGTTTCGCCTGCAGGCGGTGACTGTGAGATATTCCTGAGGGTTGAGCCGATAGGTATTGATCATGAAGTCACGATAGTCCTTGTATACCGCCCATGTTTTACTTCGATTTCGATTATTGAAGAACTCAGGAAGAGCTCTCTTCTCTTTTTCGTCGATTTTGTGCATATCGAACCATGTGCTATAGCTTGGGAGGATGATTGCATGTGCTTGTGTCATAAGATGGGAACGCGCTGAAGATTCAAGTGCACCTTTTGTTGGAATGGGCTGTCCATCGGCGGTACTATCTGCGGCCTGTTGAGAGTTTCGCTCGCCAAGAGCATCCTTTTCAGGGCTGCCACCATCCTTCTGAATCTCTTCTCCTGTCCCCGCCATCTCCTCGTCTTCCCTATCATCATCTTCATCCACTGGTCTTGGCGCATTGGGAGCATCTAAAGGATTATCTGATATCGCTGCAGGTATGAGATCTAAAGCTTTTTCTGTTTGTTCACCCACGAGAGCGGCGTCCATGTTCTGAGGCGTTTCTGTGTTCAAAGTCAGTACACGGTAATATAATCGATTGATATTGAAGGAATTGCGTAAGCACATCATACGAAGGAGGTTTACCTGTATTATTTCCAGTTGTTTCCAAGTTGGGGTCACTGATAGCTTCAACACTTCGTGATTGTGGAGCCTGTTGCAAACGGCTGGGTTCAGTAGAACCCACTGGAGCAGGCGAGTCGCCAAAGTCGATAGAACTACCTTCCATCTTCAATAGATCGCTATACCCAATGGTAGTGTAAGAAGTCGAGAAAAGCGTTCTTCGATCTTTCGTTCCTGCCGATGAAGATGCGTATGGCGCTGCGCCTAGCAGAGGCGCATCAGTATAATCGACGCGAGGAAGCCACCCAAGACTGGCACGGCGTAACCCGAGTGTTAGCGGGAACCTCAGCTGGGAAAGTAGACTTTACCTTTTGTTAAGGTAAGGGAGTTGATGTCTTTTTGGAGACCCGCAAACTTCGAAATTGGTACATGTTTACTTAGTCATCACGCGGGCTCGTGGTTCTACGGGAGACCACATCTATTCTACGTTGGGTGTTAGCGTATGCAGAAAGCTCTGCAATCCTTGGCATTCGTTTTTGCGTTTACCCCACATCCCTTTTGTATGGGGAATTCGAAAATTCAACCCCACCGCCCCCCAATTGCCCAAAATTGAAGCTATTCAGACCTCTTTGTTTATTGATGTTCTTGTAACCGTTTTTATTCGAAATTCCTCAACGTCGAAGTTAAAATCTATCTCTAGATGACCCTCTCTAGATGACCCCCTCACCCCCTCTAGAGCATCCGAAAGACTCTATTAGAACTGAGTCGTTAAATAGAATCAAATTCCTGATTTCCTACCTTCAATTCTCGTTCCAAAGCTCTGATATCTGCCTCAAAAATATAGCCTGAATGCTTGAAGTGCTGCCTCGAATATCTATCACATCCGCTTCGTTCAACAGCGTAATGAAGGAAGTCATCAAAGGTGCCTTCAAAATGGGGCCATGTCTCGTCAAAATGCCTACGAATTCAGGCCTTTAATACGCTGAAGGTGAGTTCTATGGGGTTGTAATCCGGCGAGTAGGGAGGCAAATATCGCACCTGACATTATCAGTAGTAGATCGTCAACTCAACGAGGCAAATAGCTTATCTGACATCCGTGTGAGGTGATGAGCTCTTCGATTCGACTATTGCAATGAACACTCGCGTTATCCATGATGATCACACTCTTCGGGGCCGGAAAGGGACTGCATAGAGGTAGCAGCTCATCTGCTAGCCATCGAAAGAAAGCCTCGCCGTTGAACCAGCCTTCACGAATGCCGGTACAGGATAGATATCCGTCTTTCGTATAGGTCGGAAGAACACTTCAGCAATGCCCTCTCGTTCTGGAGGCTTGATAGCGAGCTGGTTGACCAACAGGAGCATAGGCTTGATGACGCCAGCCTGTGGTCTCATTGAATAAGGACTCATCCACGAACACGAGCTGTTCAGCCGTCAAACGAAGCATGTCTGCTACCCAATTCAAACGAAGCTCATCGTTTTGCCTGACTTCTACACGCTGTCCTTTTTTATTACTTCAGCCCCTCCTCTTCAGAATTCTTGATATCGTGGATTGATGCACGTTAATGCCCCACTCCTCCCATATGTACCAGACCATCTCTTTCTGCATGGCCCACGGCTGTTCTTCGAGGTAGGCTATGAGGCCATTTTCAGCTGCCTTAAACACCTTGCGGGGGGCCCCTTTGGGCCGAAACTGAGGTTTAAACGGTGAAGAATACATGAAGATATTCTCTAGCATGCTATACACCGTTCTAGGACAGCAGTGAACCTCTTCGGCGATGGCGGCGGGTTGCCAATGAAGTAGTAGAAGCCGTACGATTCTGGAGCGAATCGCTGCAGGTAGTGGGCCGATCATAGCTGAAAATGCGTTAAGAACGTCAACAAACAAAGAGGTCTGAATAGCTTCAATTTTGGGCAATTGGGGGGCGGTGGGGTTGAATTTTCGAATTCCCCATACAAAAGGGATGTGGGGTAAACGCAAAAACGAATGCCAAGGATTGCAGAGCTTTCTGCATACGCTAATGTCACCTTACTTTCACGATGGCAAATTGCCCGACTAAGCACATACTTGGAGGTGGTCTGTCACGCCATCCATGGACTATAATTGAACTCAATTCGTCTTCAAATATTCTTCGCTTGAGACTCATAGTGACTGATTAATTTCGCGATTTTCAAGCATGATACTCCATGGCACGCGAGGAACTTTGTTGCGGCAAGCACAGAATTGCCTTCGATCTCCACATTCGCCCTTTCAGTCAACACTTTCCCGTTTTCTTAGCTCTCTAGCAATCCTCGAACAAAGAGATGGAAAGTTACAGAATGCCTCGCTCAGTGCTGTCACCGCCGCCCAGAAGCTTGGGGGCTCCATTACTGGTTTCATCGCGGGTAGTGGTGTGAAGTCTGTGGCGGAGGAGGCGGCAAAGGTCAACGGGTTGGATAAAATAATTATGATAGAGAATGGTGCATACGATAAAGTAGGACCATCTCCTGCTGGGCATATCAGGTTTCCTCACGATTTGACAATCAGCCATAGGGTCTTCCGGAAAATTATGCCCCTCTGCTTGTTGAGAACATTAAGAAAGGAGGATTTACACATGTCCTGGCTGGGCACTCGGCCTTTGGCAAGAACTTGATGCCACGAGTAGCAGCCGTTTTGGACGTACAGCAGGTTTCGGATATCATAGCTATTGAGAGCGAGGATAGTATGCTTCTCAATCCCTTGTTCTTGAACTGGAAGCCTGCGTTAACCTTTTCAGCGTTCGTGCGCCCTATATATGCTGGCAACGCAATTCTCACGGTACAGTCAACGGATTCTATCAAGATCGTGACTATACGTGGCACGGCTTTTGCTGCAGCAGAAGCCGGGGTTGGTTCTGCGGAGATCACCGAAGGGGTCGACCCAAAGGTCAAATCTCCTACTGAATGGGTCTCAGAGGACCTTGCGAAGTCAGATCGACCTGACCTTGCTACCGCGAGTAAAGTAGTCTCCGGCGGTCGTGGTCTAAAATCGAAAGAACAGTTCGAAGAACTCATACCGCCCCTGGCGGACGCTTTAGGGGCAGCAATCGGCGCCTCAAGAGCAGCCGTTGACAGCGGCTTTGCGGACAACAGCTTGCAAGTCGGACAGACAGGCAAGAACGTGGCCCCCCAACTTTACCTTTGCGCCGGTATCTCGGGGGCAATTCAGCATCTAGCGGGCATGAAAGACAGCAAAGTTATCGCTGCGATAAATAAAGACGCCGACGCTCCGATCTTCCAGGTCGCTGATGTTGGACTTGTGGGCGATCTATTTGAGATCGTTCCAGAGATGACAACCAAGCTTAAATTATAGTAGAGCAATTTTCGACTTTTCATGTATATACGTTAGGATGAAGATTTACATATTGGCTCGTACACGATCCTGTCCTCTCATGACCTAGGTTGGGCGCATCAGCGATCCAAGCCCGTCCTGCAACGTTTCAAAATTATTGATCGCTCTTCCACAGACCACAACCCGCCCGGGCAGTGGTGGCGGGCCCAGTGCGAGGGTGGAGCCAACAGTTTCTTGTGTTTCTACCCCCTTCGCAGTGAGTTCTCTCCACTTTCTTCAATTATGTCTGTCTTGGCCCTGATTAACGGCGACGTACTTGAGACGAATCCTTTGGCGCTGTTACCGGATGATGCAGTCGGTGATCTGCTCATCTCAATCCTCCGTTCATGTTTCCTTTCAACCATTACCACTTGATACCTTAATCGGATATCTCACATCGTACAACACTAGCAATGACGTGTGTCTGTTTCTCTCGACACGTCACCCGACCTTATCTCCCCCGTCCATGTGTGTCCGAGGCGACGCTCGAGATAGCTTACCCCACACTCTATGCTTTAATTCTTTTTTTCCACCGTTAACGGCCAGAGGACGCAACAATGGAATTGGCAAGCCACTACTACCCTACGCGAAAACGATACAGCCGAACCAATGTCCCGAAATAAACACAAAAGCAAGAGCGTGTCAACCTCCTATTACTTGTTTGGGAGCACGCTGCACTAGTGAGCCCTTATCTGTTGAGACCGCTCCGTCTCGTGCAGATAGCGCCACGTCTGAATGTTCGGCCAGACGTTCGAGACGATGCAACAAGCCCAGCTTGAGCTGCTTACTGTGTACCCAGAAGAAGACCAAAGTGAGGGCTGTTGTACAAGGCTAGACAGTTGTACCGACTCAAGAGCACAGTGTGACCGCGCAGAACCAACGTAGGTCAACTGAGCCCTACAGCCATTGTGTGGCTACCTTTTCTTATGCTTCTCTTAGCTGTCTAGCGTGTGGAAGACGAAGATCAAGATGTTGCTACTCAGATCATGCTACATGATAAAGTCAGACCTTGCATCCGTCCCGTGGATGATCGCTGACCCAAAGCAGGGAGAGGCATCGACCTCGCGGCATTGAAAGCTCCATGACGAAACCTAAACCGAGCACTGCAGTAGCTCCGGCTCATACCATGTCTTTTATAGACGTGTACTTACTCTCACTCTGAGTTACTACTGACGATGAATAGAAGCAAGATAGCAGTAGACCAATTATACGAAGTTCGTCCCTGGCATCAAATGCGTCTACCGACACACTGCTCTCCAATATCCCATTCTCTCATCCCAGCGCTTCCAACGTATTCAAAGCGGAATACCCTTTCGGGAATCTCCCCTTTAGTTTACTTGGTCGTTTTCTCTACTAAGAATGTGTCAGGAATTGGTGGACTCAAAAAGGCGGAATTGCCGGAGTTATTGTAGTTCTCCCGAACAAGGAGCAGGCTGACATTTAAGACTCTCTTAATCTCAGCCGCTATTCGTTACGGCATTCTGGGATTTCGGATAGTGCCACAACAATCATACCTTCCATGCTATCCCCAAGCATTCCCGCAATCACCAATGATGGAAGACTATTGGACCGTATCGTCACATTGAAGACGTACTAAAGCCTTCTCAGTCTCATTGACAAGAATTTCGACGCTATCGACCCTGTCTATCCCATGATTCACCACGAAATGTTTCATCGTTAGTACGATGAGTTTTGGTCTTTGAGCCTTGAAGAAAGGAATAACGTAGATAGATCACTCATCGCTCTAATGTTCGTGATCCTCGCTATGGGTACGCAACTTCTGCGGTAATACCGTCGTTGACGAGAAGGAGCAACAGGCCGAATTTTGGGGTAAGCCTTTTCAATTTCGGTACATATTGTACTGGCTTATTGAAATTACTTGGTGTCAGCATCCCGTCAAGCTCTCCAAATAACCTGCTATGTCAGCGCCCCTTCACTACGAGCCATTCAAACCATGCTCCTCATAAATTGCTTCCTCATGAATGACGACCACCCTTCCGACGCCTGGGCATTCTCAGGTATTATCGTCCGCCAAACCTACGCTTTAGGCCTCAACCGCGACCCATCGAAAGTTGTCCCAGACGCTGGTGCCTTTGAGATGCAGCAGCGGAGAAAATCCTGGCAGGCAGTCTTCATGCAAGACACGTTCTTCACAGTCATTCTTGAGCTTCCTCCCACCGCCTATCAGTACGGTGTGAGAATCGAAGACTTGGCTGAGGAGGGTGACACCATAGCCTTTTCGGGCGGTACGGACATTTCTTACATTTGTAGCATGTAGATCGTTGCCAGCACCGTACAAAGCAATATATCCAGGCCGCGCTCCCTTAGCGCCCTATTTAAATGCGCCTCGTTGTTCGAACGCAGCGAACTCGTCTCGTCGTTTAATCGTCTTTACACTTCTCTTCCCCTCCCATTCCAAAGCTTTCAGAAGCCTCGGTCTGTGACCTCGTGCGCCGTAGCCGGAGACTGACAAGGCAAACGTTGTCCTGAATAGCAACTACTTTCTTTGCTTGATGCTTATCCATGCGGACCAAAACGAGGAGGTATCTGTGGATGTGAAGGGCATGTTGGAAGCGGCGCATACGGCCGTTAATGCCTATTTCTTGCTGCGTAAGCTGCTTGAGGAGGAGGCGAGGATATGGTATCACGCTCAGCATAGGGCTTTCATTGAAACGGTAAGGCTCCCCGCTCCCCCATTCGCCTAGTCATTTCTCTGGGCCGGCAAAGGAGCGGCCATACTTGGAACCAGGCGTCAAATCGTCGGAGAAAGGCAAACATCACACCTTCGGACCTCCAAAGCTAATGCTCTTCTACAATATAGCGTATCGTAGCCAAAGTTATAAAAGCCAGACCCAAAACTTCATCAATGGATCCGATGTACGTGCTAGCAAAGACGGATGTCCTTCAGATGATTGGGATTCTGCAGTTGAGCACCGATTTGGATGGCGTTGCTGTAACGAGGGTGGCAAAATTGAGCAAATATATCTGAGTTATGGGGTGGGGATCATTGACTCTGTATCTGTTTGCTCTTGCTTTAATGTTTGGATAGATGATGATAGGTTTACGGCCTAAATGACATGCTCGATGCTGATGAATAATACGCAGTAGACCCATCCAACAAAACAACTGCTGCGTTGAGTAGAGCGACTTTAGAAAACTACTTGTCGCATATTTCAAACGAGGGAGTCTCATTCAGTTATCATTCCTACAATCCTCTAGCTTAGTATCTCACTAGTCCTCGTGTGACCGGTACACATTGGCAAAGGAGGCACTTCTGCTAAATCCAAGCAATGACCAGTTATCTGGATGAGAGGGATTTGTATCGCGCTGATAGAAGGATCGTACACAATGGCAAGGTTGAAGAAACAGAGCGAGGTTCAAGAAGACGCGAAAGTGCTAATACCTGCGCTGGTAGATAAAGACAAAGGGTATGATGCTTGCTGTAGAACGTACCACCGACTGCAGAAGAAGGGAGCTATCCGACGACTGTAGAGATGTGGTCTCTGAAGCTTGAAGCCCTCAGATCAATGTTTGAGGGAGTAAGACTGGTCAAGAGAACGGCAGGGACGCCCCATCAGCCAAGTCCTGAAGTAGTCAACTCGACACATCACCGCAGTGTCATGACGTCCAGCCTGCCAGGACTTGGTTGTCTTAAAACCACATATTCAAGACCCGAGAGGTATATCTACTACTATATGCCTTGTGAATATATTTCAGCCAAATGTTGGAAGATTCAACACTGATAAGTACAATGAATAAACTCAACTTTGAGAACCCAATGGCATCCAATGAGACGCTCATACTCATACTCTTGCAGCAGGAACACCGCTCCTTATGTTTAATTCGATTTCGGTTTCGCCTCCGACATACTCGAATTCTTTCTCCTCTTCTTCATATGCTGTGGAATCTGCTTCTTCATATATCGATCTAGACTCTCGCAAAGACGATCAAGCACCCATTCGCTCTCGCTCCCGTGCGCCAACATCGGACTATTCTCCCCGATCCAATCCCACTCTATCAGCCCCAGCTCCTCCTCCTCCTCTTCCAGCTCACTCTTTTGCATGCGGCTAAATCGTATCAGATGTGTGAACTCCGCCCATTCCTCGTAGGTATACTTGCGGGGTGGAGAGGCGCGGAGATCATTGGCAACTTCACGAATAGCGAGAGCAAGTTTGCGGGCGATGGCGTGCTCGTCGAGCTTGTTAAGTCCGGCGACATCTTCCAGGGTTGGGGGAGTGTAATTGGCTACGCCTTCGTCCACGGGACCGGTGGGAAAGCCTTCGGCCACTCGTCTTGTAGCGGCAGCTTTGGTGGCTCTGTTTTGGATCCACTCCAAAAGCCATGGGTGTTTTTCAAGGAAGGCGCGCCGGAGGCCCGCTTTAGGCAGGACGGTCCAATCGGCTATAGTGAAGGTGCCGCGCTTGAAGCTGGCGATGACGGTGTCGCCCATGTCTGAGATCAAGATCGTCATTGTTGGTACGGCTAGGAGGGACCAAACGATGAAGAAGGGTTTGCCGGCATTGCTGGTTGGACTCAGGTCTCCATAGCCGATGGTAAGTAGGGAGACGTAGCAGAAATAAAGGGCCTCGAAGTAGGTCAGCCCTTGAGATTTCTGTTCAGCTTGCCAAAAGCCGACCGCTCCTGCACACCAGAGCAAGCCGAAAGCAATGACAGACATAGCCAGCGCATAGTATCGCTTAAAACTGATGGTGCTTCGTTGAATATCTCTCATGGCGTCGAAGCGATCCTTTTCCTCTCTCATCAGAACTAATTTTGGGTTCGAGGACCCAACACGCCGGAGCCTCGACGAGAAGGTGTTGCTTCTGGATTCCGAAGTAAGCCGACGTTGGGATCCAGAGCGTTCCACTTCCTTAGGCTCGAAGGTAATGGAGCGAGCTTTTGGACCAAAAGGTTCTGATATAATCGGTCGGCTCCCGCGTATGATAGCCTTGTTCAAGGATTTCTGGCGTTCCGCAAGTTCAAATGAACTGGTGACGGACCGTTCCATTGTCCGGACCCTTCGCCGTTCAACATGCGACCTTACGACATTATCCCTACTCAACTCCTTCGCGAATTGGCGGATGCTGCTGACCATCAAACCAAGAATTACAATTCCACCCACCGAATATGGGAACACCAGTCCTCTTCCAAGATCATTGACGGGATGAAGATCACCGAAACCAACAGTGAGTATTGTAACATCGCAGAAGTATAACGCATCAACGAATGTCCAACCCGATACCCTTGCAAAGACCCCCCCTCCGCCTGCAAGCCAGATGAAGAACATCATCGTTTGCAGAATCAAGTTTCTTTGCTCTTCTGAGAGCTCAAAATGTTGAGGATAATGACCAAGAAAGTATCCGAGCATGTTGACCATAAGCAGCGTAGAGGACACGAGGTAGAGCGATGCAGCTATGATCGCATGCCAAAAGCCCTGTGAGTACGTCTGCTGGGGCCGGACAGGAGGGACGAATTCATTGACCGATATTATGATAGCAATAAGCTGACAGGGAGTTTCTGTCAGTTGAATGTTCTTGTAAAGTTATGTGAAGGAAGATTGTTAGCAATGCTCGCAAGGTTATCTATATTGCTATTGAGAGATAGGTTGACTGGATGTAGGCGGAGAGACTCCGTATTCACACTGTGACCTGCGACCTAGCTGATAACACAGGTTTCCTTCGAAGTAGGGCGAAGTTGAATGATATTCCATAGGGAAGGAAAGAGTGTTTTAACTTATTCGACAACTTGAAGAAATAGGAGCCGTTTCTGATCGACCAAAGAATAATAGGAAAATGTGCAATACTACTAACGGACTAGCAAGAGATATCGAATAAAGATAATGATGGCTAGTTTGACACGGAAAGCCACTTACTATGCCCGTAGCAAGATACCAGAGTACAATTGTCATAGGCAGAGCAACGATATAGCGTATTCGTCTGGTGAAATTGAAGAGTAGAAATATATTGCCAACAAAGCCGCACACCAGAGAAGCTGCGTTGAGAGCGATGCACCAATGAGGATCAGGAAAGCCAACAGAACGTGAATCTTGCCCAGGATAGGCCGGATCGTAGTTATTTCTCCACGAAGTAATAAGGGCAGCAATGGACATAACATTGGCAAGAGGACCCGACGTCGCAGCCAAGAGTGGTATTGCGGTAGAGGCAAACCACCAATCCTTTCCAAGATCATCGAGCTCAGGCCTCATACGGAATTTCCATAACTGTTTGACCTGTATAGATGCCAGTTCGGCCGGACTGTCGACCTTATCGAGCGTGGAATGCGGCGTTGATAATGTTGCGCCGTTTGCAGTGCCGGCACTGCTGGGTGGTGATTCAAAGCCATCCATCGCTAATGCTCATGTTCGTATAGTACAGTTCTATGTCATTCCTTCCCTTACCCCAGGATGCTGGAGCAAGACGAAACGTATGAAGAGTGTCTCGCCGGACGGTGGGCCTCTGGTGGATTCGATTGGTTTCGGAAGGCTCATGCTGAGATCTCGGGAGTTGGTAAGTTGTCCGAATATCTGCTTGACTCTGGGGATCCTGTCCGCTTTGGACCTTTGATCTATAGGCGCGTGTACGGCCTGTCGGAGTGGGACGTTATCGATCATTGCTTTTGGTGGCTAACCTAGCAGCGGAGATTTTAGCGGGACGGGAGTTTCGAGTGGCGACCCAATAGGGAGTGCTCTGCGCAAAGACACAGATGAAATGTTTGTTCTATCTTATCAATGCAATCACAGAGATCGAGGTCTGCAAGATCCAAGCTCTGAAGCAACCTGAGGTCTGTAGTACAAAGTTGGTGTCTTAAAAGGCTAAATTTCTATGTCAAAGACCCAACCATTCCCTTCGTTTGCTTGGCATACCAATCAGATTGTTTCCACCATATAACCACACCCCTAAAGTCGCAGACCAGGGCTTCACCATCTCTAGACCCACAACAAACGTCTCTCCGAGGTAAGCGACAACTTGTCGATCTTAAAGTAGTCGTGAGAAAATATCATCACTGGGGTTGTCTCAAGCTTTTGTTCCTGCTTCACTGTTTTCCCAAAACATTCCAGACCTTCCATATCCAAGAGAGCTGCGGCCAAAGAAACCAAGCTTGCTGTAACAGATAAGATCATGGCGCACCATAATTACACGTCGGTTCCTATCTGGATTCAAAGCTCTCTGACGGGGTTCCTCTTCACTCATATCCAGCTTTTCAATTCATGCCTCGAAAACTTTGGAGACCCTCGGAAGGCACAGCACTTGAACGAGATGGCCCATTGTGATTTTGTACAGGTGATATGAAAAACCGTCCGTCCAACCCGACTGGCACCTATGTACGAATTCTCCTGCGGTATCTGTGCTTACGCTGCATAGTGCTTCAATCTACCCCGTGAACATTGGCTGATTTCCTTGATCCAATGTGTCTGGGGTCACTAGTGCCCCTCCCAACTCAAAAGCCTTATGTGGCTGGCCTGTCCTTGAAGCGAAATTTGATGAGGTACGGTCTTCGGAGGTTGAATCCTTTGGGTGTGACTTCCCATATAATTGGTTGTCTTAATAGCCATTAGAGAGTATTCCAGCCAAAGATGCCATACCAGCGGGGATCACCGAGCATCGCACAGCTGGCCATTTTCATGATCGTGATAAGCACATCCGCCTTCCTCGGTAGGATCTTGGAAAAGCTTTGTTCCTGCACCTTCCCTGATGGCATTTACGACATCAACAGCAAAATCTGAATTTGCTTCGAAGCATGATCTGTACATTTCTGCATCACTCTCGCTCTCGGGGTCCATGATCTGTCGCGCCGCAATTTTACTTACAAGTCTCCGAAACGGCGAAGAAGGTGGCGTATTAGCGTAGACTGGCTGGATCTCCTCTGGGCCAGGAACTAATCCAGCTTCGAAGCAGCCTTTCCTGAATTGATCGATCGCGGAATTCTTGAGCTGAGGCAGCTTGATCTTATCACACAAGATGTACAACTTCTGGCAAGCATCCGCATAATCCCACTTCTTCTCCATCGGCATGTCACTAACATCATCTATCTTACCCTGGTACAGCCATTTCACGAGTAACTCGAACGCTTTTGGATCGTCGTCTAGAAGCTCGAGCTTGCCAGCTCCTTCCTTCTTGTTCTCTTCCGCGAGGTGGTCTTCGAAGTAGCTCGAATGATGGCACAAAAGATTGGAATGCAGAGACCAGTGACGCTTGGACTTGCCGACATAGATGTCCATGAGCGATCCAGACAGGAGCCTGGGGCGCATACGCTTTAGCGGGTCAACAAGCAGATGGCATGGCCGGAAGGTATGGAGGTTTTCTTACTCTGCGAACGTCTTAGCTATAGCGTCACCAATGTTCGCAGTAGCCATGCGAAACGGGCCCTTGTTCTCGTAGGCAAAGTCGCAATAGTGGATGCGCAAAGATTCAGACGAATAATGACCCATCAAAGGACGTGTGATCAGAGATTGACTTCAAGTGGCTAGGTCGCATGCCTTTACGCATTTCACAGTGGGGAGTGCGCAAGCAAGTAAGGGGTTGGCGTTGTGGCATCTAGCAAAAGATATCCGGCTTTCGAAGTGAGCCGTCTAAGCCAAGCGTCCCCACGGTACTGTATGACATGAATGCAGGGGTACCGAGTATTCTAGTTTAAATCCGCGGATAGTTCGCTTGGTCGCGTCCCTCCAAAACGCGTCTTGACATGTTGCACTTGACGAGAGCCATCTCCAATGTCAATCTCATCACCATTGTTGTCCTCGCCCTTTGATCCAGCATTACACTTGCATTCAGAAGGAGGAGTGGAATGCGAGAACCAAATTTCGGCTTGCGATTATTCTGACGACTTAGAAGCTCTAAATATTCAAGCTGCAGAGGCCATCGTACAGAAGACCAAGAACCGGATTGTGATACAACACCGAGCTTGGAGGCTGCCGGATGTCTTTCGAAGTGATGATGATTATTATTTAGGTCAGTGCTCATATTGAAGCCCAGGATCGCCGAATTCTTCCTGCTTCGTCATATGTCCAAGCTGATTGTGCTAAGAGAGCCCGTGTTTAAAGCAATGCAGGGCCTCACGCTTCGGTGCTCCAACCCAAGATTCCACAACTAAAAGGTCTTGCCCATCGTCTCCACCCACTGGCCCCGAAATGCCCTTCATTTCCTCACCTATGTCGTATCCGCCAAGTTCTTCCCCGCCGGCCATACCTGAAAATCGGAAGAGGAATAGGCTCGATGACCAAGCTCAGCCATCTAAGAAGAGGTTACTAGGCTCCGCAAATGTTCAGTCTATATGTGCAAAGGAGGCTCAGCGAAACGTTGATGCTCCACCCAATGATAAACAGTTTCCGGCGAAATTCCAGCCTAGGCTAGCTTATATCCAAACAGGGCCTTTTTTCGATGACGATGAAGACAGCAATACTGTCGGGGACAGTAGCATGCTTGCGGTCTTTCAGAGCGTTGTTGGAAAGACTCCGAGACTGCCAAGCCCTGATTTACCCGCTCTCCAAGTGGAGTGTGACCCACGGAAGACCCATAGCACCGGATTGTTGCAGGCTCGGACATCTTCAGGAAGAGCCTTTAGTGTTGGACAAAAGATGTCCCAGCCTTCAATTTCGTACGAGCAACTGATTGCTGATCGGTCCAGTACCGCACCAGGCAGAGCGACTAAGAGTTTTTATGGTGTTGACATCCATGATCTGCTTCACCAGACTACCGAGGGGACCAAGCTAATCTTGAGTACTCATAAACGTGATACTAGGGCTCTTCAACCTTCGATCGAAGAACCGACTGTTGGCAAGACCAATCGGAAGGGTAGAACAATGATGTGGACAGAGAAATACAGGGCCAGAAAATTCACGGACCTCGTGGGTGACGAACGTACACATCGCGATGTACTTCGATGGATCAAAGGTTGGGATCCCATTGTGTTCCCAGGCACAAGTAGGCCGAAGCCGAAGAGCAAGTACCAGGACGGAGCCGTGGAAGATCGTCCACATCGGAAAATCCTCCTTCTCACGGGACCACCGGGTCTAGGTAAGACGACTCTAGCGCATGTCTGTGCGAGACAAGCAGGCTACGAAGTAGTCGAGATCAATGCCAGTGATGAAAGGAGCAAGGACGTTGTCAAGGGAAGAATAAGAGACATAGTCGGCACAGAGAATGTAAAGGGTGTCAATACAAAGGATGCAAGCGGTACCGTGCGGAAAGCTCGGAGGCCAGTATGTGTAGTCGTGGACGAGGTTGATGGGGTTGTGAGTGGCAGTGGTGGTAGTGGTGAGGGGGGGTTTATTAAGGCTCTCATCGACTTAGCGATGCTTGATCAGAGGAACTCGACTGCTCTTAAATCCACTTCTAGCAACGTTGCTCGTATAAAGAGTTCCAAGAAAGGGGATCGATTTCGACTGCTACGGCCAATAATACTCATCTGTAACGATGTTTATCACCCATCGTTGAGGCCATTGCGCTCGTCAGTCATGGCAGAAATAATCCAGATCCGTAGACCACCCTTGGACAAGGTCGCAACTCGATTGAAGACAGTCTTTGAAAAGGAGGGTGTGGCATGCGATAGCGATGGGGTGCGACGGCTTTGCGAAGCCGCCTGGGGCATTAGCAACAAAAGAGAAAGTCGACCCAACTCCAGCAACACTGGGGAAGGCGACATTCGAGGGGTCTTGGTAATTGGCGAATGGGTGGCGGCAAAACTACGCGCAAATGCAATTTCTTCCTCTTCGAAGCAAGCTCGACTGACCAAACATTGGGTAGAGCAGAACATGCTGGATAATTTGTCGCATGGCGGCGGTGCTGCGCGTGGTTTGGGACGCGGAGGTGCCAAAGAGGTAGTTGAGAGGGTTTTTGTGGATGGTGCCGGCTTCCCAAAACCCATCAGTCCAGCAACTGAAAATCTCTTCCAGATGGCAAGTGGGAAGTCTTTGGGTGTAGCCGAGTTAGGCAAAAGACATGCCATGGATCGACTGCGGGACATTATCGATACGAGCGGCGATACCGATCGTATCATGACTGATTGCTTTGCTGCTTATTCCTCTCAGCCATTTCAGGACGATTCATTTTTGTCGAAGCCCAACGCCGCCTACGATTGGCTGCATTTCTATGATTGCTTATCATCAAAGGTGTACTCTGAGCAAGAATGGGAGCTAAGTTCATACCTACCTCAGCCCATCCTAAGCTTCCATCACTTGTTTGCTTCTCCCAACAAGCACTCGTGGGGGAATGATCAGAAAGGTTGGGGTGATGATAATGAAGAAGACCTCGTTCCTTTCTCCGGTCGACGAGCAGACTATATGGCTTTTGAGGCTCAGAAGCAGAATAAAGCAATTCTGCTGGGCTTGCATTCATCACTTAGTATCCCCTTGCTGCGCTCTTTCAGGTCCCCCGAGGACATTGCCTCCGGACTCGTGCCCTATCTCAACACAATACTAACACCCAACGTAAAGCCGGTTATTGTTGGTGGCAGTGGCGAGCAGAGTGGTATAGTCAGTGTACGAAAGGAAGGAGAGCGAGAAATGATAGAGAGAGCTGTTGGCGTCATGTGCGGCGTCGGCGTGACCTTTGAGCGTGGAAGGGTCGAGACTGGTCTCAATGGCGTCAGCACGTTCATATACCGCATGGAGCCGTGAGTTTGCCATTGACAGCGAATAAAGGAAGAGTCACTGACAAATACTGACAGAGCAATGGATGGATTGGCAACTTTTGAGACTGCATCCCGCGGCGGAAAGGCCACAACTCCAGCAGGATACGCTATTCGTCAAGCGCTTAACCAAGAGTATCAGAAATATCTCATCCGCCAAAGTGTAGATGCAGCCCAATCAAGATCTAGAGCTGGCAGTAACCCTGGTCAGAGCGATAAATCTAGCAGCGCTATCAACAAGAGCGCAGTTGCGGCAGTTGAAGGCAAGAAGGTGAAGATCATAGCAACGCGCCGTGACTTTTTCGGTAGGGTCGTCAATGATGTTCAACCTGAGTCGCTAGATCCGAGCAACAGTGAGAAACACAAGTCTGTTGATGGTGAGCATAAGGTGTGGATGAGCTTTCACGAGGGATTCTCAAATGCAGTGAGGAAACCTATCACCCTTGAAGACTTGATGAGGGGGTTTTGATCACTTGCAGTGGTCTAGGATGAATGGGATTCATGGTACCTGTCTGCAAATGCCGAAACAACCTCGAATGCTGACCTGCTACTCAAGGGAATTTGATCAAAGGACTCTAGACGGTCCATCAATAAGTCGAATAGTCATTGTAGAGCTTATGACAAATGAGACTAAATTGAACCATTGCTGCCTTGCTAGTGCCATTATTATGTGTGCTCCGTGAGACTCACCACAGTACGACGAGGAATGACCTACATCAATGAAAAGCTGCCCCGTCTTACGAATGCGGAGTCGCGGCATCTAATGGTTCCTCCCCAATAGTAGTTGGAAAGAGTATGAAAACAGTCACATTTACAGTATCCCTGCAATCAACGGTCCTTCCCACAAGCGTCCTCTCTGAAAGCTCTCATAGCAATCCCAGCTCCGCTAGGCCCTGTTGTACCAATCTAAACGGAATTGCGTAGCCGGAACCCACAAGACGAACGACTTCCAGATTAAAGTGCAAGATAGCGACGAGCATACATCTCCGGCCCATGGACCTTTCCTCCCTTACGAGCAATGCGCTGACTAACAAGCACCCAAATTTCCCGCTTGATCTCGTCATACGTCTCTGCGAGCAAGATATCTTCGGTTGGATCGAAGCCAGTAACTGTTACTGGTGCCATGGCGTTGCTTGGCTCACCATTAGTTGCCTTAGCCTTGAGCTTTTTCTTCGGACGCTGTTCGTTTTTATAATCGGACTCCCAAACCTCGCCATTTACTGCAGCGATGCGTCTGGCATTACGATTGAAGCGGCCATAAACAGCGTTGCCAGTTAAGTTCGGGAGTTTGCCTTCGGCGATACGCTGCTTGTGAAGGCACTCGGCGATTTCGGCCCTGTCCATTTTCTCCTCGAGGTGGAGACGCTTGATTTCGATATTTCCGGGTCATTTTCAGCTAGCTGAATTGCTGCGAGGAACTGCACTAAGAGTGGCGGATCGCGTGCATTTCAGAGGCTTGACCAGAAAAATCCACAATGTTCTGGGACTTTTGCGATGAGCCGGGTGGAGCGGAAATGTGCTGACGGTTTCCTGCAGGCAGGATGAGAAGGGGTAAGCCAGATCCTTGAATGTATATATCAGAAGCACCATCAGATAGATACATCACTATGCAAATTGCATATTGGATCATGCAAGATGCGCGTACCGTCTAGATGCATGTTCCTAAAGCTTGGATCGACCACAAAGGTGTCGAAAGGGGTGTTGTCGTTGCTGGAAAAATAGCACCGGTAGAGATTAAATAAGCTGAATGTCATACAAGTGGACTTTAACAGACTTACATTGCTATAGAGAGGGGCTGATGACGTACGTAAATCAGTGTTAGGCTGGACAACGAGTTGAAGCTTTGTAGACAGCCTAGCAATCTCCGCAGCAATCCAGCTTGCTTCATGTTGAGGCGACATCGATCCTTGCGGGGGCGCCATCGTTGCTTCCGAAGCCATCATTGATGCTTCCGGAGGTCTAGCCTATAGCACGGACATCAGATTACGCTTCAAAGCGAGCAAGCACCAGCTCGACCCACAGGAATGGTATAAGTACAGATATCTCTATTTTATTTTCGATTGGATTTGAACAACAACGAGCAATACCGAGGGCAGCGGAGGACAGAAGAGGATAAGGAGACTTATGATTACTATTCTCTATTACGATAAGCCCTACGGAAGCAATAAACGAAGGAAGGTGGTTCAGCAGCGAGCAACCATGGTTGTGGTATCCGTGAATCTTGGTGGTGTTGACAGTGGAAAAGGCCACAAGCCGTATTCAGCCTCTAATATAGCCTTAACATAATCTTGATGACCGTCTCTCGGACGAATCAACAAGCTAAATATGTACTACTTTTTTTAGGCATTCCCTTTCATAGAAATCGTTCGTCATCCAAGGCAAAAACCTTCATCTTATCCTACGAGGAAACTATTCATCCTATTCTGGGAAGTTTCCCAACCACTAAGCCATCTATAAATGTATGTGTTAGACAACTCGAAATGAAGTGTCTCCAGGTCGTACGAGTCATATTACCTTAGCAAACATGAGGATGACAAGTCTAATCCATGAAGTAATTGTTCTTAAAAGGCTAAAAGAGACAACAAGAAGAACCCATGAGATACGAGGGCCAGTGCAGCAATAATATTGCGGTTCATGGAAGGGTAGATGTAGAGCAAATTTGGTTTCAACGTTACGCCGCTGGGGGGAGGCGGCTTGAAAGACAAAGTGACGGACGAGATTCATCAGCAACAGATGTCGTATCCTACAGCAACTTTTACATGATTAATCAGTAGGATTGCCGAAATCGTCCATTAAGATGTTGCAGAAGACATTGCTGAATCGTGGGTAGTTGGGGAAAAAGGGACCGTAAAGTAAGGTAGTTAACTTAGAGTTAGAAATATTACAGGGTTCATCGGCGCTACTCGTAAGATTCACAAACATGATGAACGGCCGCTTCTGGTTGAGATAGCTTTTACCATTGCTTCATGCTAGTGGGTCATCTACTGATCGAGATCAATGCCACATGCGACCGATTGGGTATGGTCATGGTGTAGATATATGTCAAGTGCAAAGCCGTTGATTCAGATCACACCTATCCTGTCGAGCCCCCTCGGCTTCTACCCCAGCATCCCCGTCATACTATACCCTTGACGTACCTGGAATACCACTGACCATTTCTTCCCTTGAGTCTCTGGTGTCCTCTCGCCTCTACCTCTTTCTGCTCTTTTATCAAATCCTCCCGGTGATTCGTCTGCTCCATAAGAAATTTGCTGCTGGCTTCGGAGGTAGGATAAATAGGCAAGGGTTGTTGGCCGCAGACAAAGGATGACGAAAGTGTTCCTTGGCCATCCGTAACCACATTTCTATTCTCATCTATTTGTCGAGTCCGATCTAACTTTGAAGTTTCCCTCCTTTCCTTTTTCTTCATCACGATCTCCCCACGGTATTTCACTTTGGCTGCTCGAATCCTCTTGACAAGCGTGTTTGCTTTGATTCCGCTCAACTTGCTAATCTCTTTCGGCTGCCAGAACGTCGATATGTTCAGTAATAGTTCTCCGTGTAGGTGGTTCGGATAGTGTTTGATTATATCATATTGTTGGAGACCCTTCGGTAATGTCTCTGGAGCAGAAGGCACGCCTCTCGTGATTTTGGGCGCGTATAAACGCTTATCATAATCCACAGATGATGAAGTCGCACTTGCGTCGGCTGTTACGGTTTTTCGTCCGATTGGGTTTGCCTCTGAACGTTGAACAGGACGCGCAACAAAGATTCCAGTTAGGGAGCCTTGCAGACGGTCCTCAGATGGTGAAACATTAGATCGCAGAGACCATGTCACGCTTGTGTTCGGCATAGTTCTATGATCTTGTTCGTAGGAACCAGATGCTCGCGGGGGAAGCTCCTTTCAATCACCACGTGTACATCGAGTACAGCTTCCACTATTGAGGAGAATTTGGGCTATAAATAACGGTCGTTAGATATATCTGGAAATGAGAGCTCCTTTGGTAGCCTACAATTTTGTCGAAAGATATACAAAAATCGTAATACTATCTTACGAACTTGTATCGCCACAAGATTGATTTAGCACTTGAAGTCATCCGAAGGAAAGCAATCAGCCGTTGACCTCTGCAATATAACAGTTGCAGCCATATAAAATTGGAGTCGAAGGTAGGGTACAGGAGGACAACTTGAGTCAAATTCTGATTGTTATTTCAAGACGACTGTCAGTGTCAAGGCTTTAAAGCTTGCGGTGAATTATCAGTCATAAAACTTCGTGCCATAACACTCTCATCAGGTTTTATTCACTTTGTGTGTGCAATGCGACACCCAGAGCTGGTTTCGGGGAAATAGAACACTCCCCGGCAGTCTAATCGACCTCAGTATTGCTAGTAGCTTACACAGCAGTAGTCGTAATACTACCTCTCCTCTCCGAAGATGAAATGAAGCCAGTTCGAGGCAAGGAGTTTGACACCCTCTTCCAACGACCACCCCTTGATTTGGCATACGGATCGTGCAATCTCTTCCAGCAGATCATCCATGTGTGCTCCGGCGCAGTGAAGGTCGCTTTCAATCAGCAATCTGTCACTTGGCACCGCTTTGATGACATCAACGGCCTTCGTTGATGAAGTCGAGAAATTTATAACTTTGGAAAAGGAGAAGAAGATTGTAGCAGGTACGGATGGATGGAGGTACTGTTTCAGAGTGTCCGGAGGTCCAGAGTATGAATGCAAACAGACTCGAGGCGGAAACGGCTTGGGCGTACGGCCACATGGTTGCTCATTCTGTATCTCAGCATCATCTTTGTCCTCGTCCTTGTAGGCGGCGACAGCGCTAGCCCTTCTTTTCCGAGCTCGTTTACTCAATATTTTCTTCTCATAGCCTTGCCATGTTGAGCGCAGTGTTTCATATAATACACCATGTGCTGAAACACCATGAATCGATACGGGCCTTTGCATCTCTCCTGCAAGGTTAAGTTGCGCTGTCAGGATCACTTGTTGGTGTTCAATGCTGACTCGATAAGGCGATAACTTTCTACCCTCGCGCCCTCCCGATGTCAAACCTGGTATGATAGCACTCGGATCACCTGGCAGCCAATTCTCAGGGATGCGAAAGGCCCGATCCAGTCCTATCTCGCCCACAGCGCCATAAGGATATCGGGTAAGGTATTCCCGAGTTTGGGAGAGATAGTCGGACAAAGGACGAGGATCAGGGAGAGACAGAATGAAATCGTGATCTTTTGGCGCAGGGGTAATGACACTTTTATAATGGTTTACCTTCTCTGCCCCCTCAAGGCTGTGTCCTCTATCAACGATCCTATCATCGTGGAGCTGATGAGAAAACCAAGGATGCCAGCCAAATGAAGGTATGAGTTGACACTGTGGAGTTTCTCTCCCCACATCTACGCACTTGAGCTTGTGGCTCAAACCAAGCTCATCTGCGAATTCGGCTACCAAGTGTTGGTCCTGACCTCGTGTGGCCATAACTGTTAGGATCCTCGCTTTCATGCCAGGAATCTCTTTTCTGGATGATACAGTATCCGTAGGATGGCAATGGGCATCATAAATTCCAAGGTGCCATGGAAATCTTTCTTCAGGAAAGTCATTACCAGGTGCCATTTCACCTTCTCCAGCAAATAAAGTTTGCTTGAAGAAGAAGTAAAAGATGGCAACTGTACTAAGGTTATGTAATTTAAATTAGATTTATGAAAACATATTTTACTAAGGTACGATAATACGTTAGCGTATTTACGCTCGTAAGGTTACTCTAGAAACCCTCTTTCACATGTCATCTGATTTGGCTGGAAGTGGTTTGATGTGATATGAGAAATTCCTGGAGTTCGCTGCAAGATAATCATTTCGCAAGATGCCCAATCTACTGTGTACCCTCTTCTCGCCCTTTCTACTACTCATCTCCGTCCCACTTGCATTATTTGCCTTTCTAACTACAACATTCGCCTTTTCCACCCTCTTATTCCGTGTCCTTGTCGTCTATGCTGAACTAGGCGTGGTGCTTATACATGATCAATTTGCAAGCCAGACCACGTCGAGGAACATGCAGTCGCCTTTGAGGGCCAGCTCCCCTGCTTTAGGAGAGAAAGAACATCGCCGCAAGAGCCGAAGGAGCAGCGTAGGTAGTGGCAATTCTGGCTCTCTCACACCGAAGCAGTGGACTGGGTATCTATGGTAGTGGAGGGATAGGGCGCGACTTCGAAGGAGTAGGAGGGTGGAGGTTTCCAGGTCACGACGATGAAGATGTCCTCTGGACATCAATGAATTCTCGGCTTGAGCTGCCAGCTAACGTCGATGACCGCAAGCGTCATCACCGCCGCTCATTGACATCCGGTAGCCTATCCTCCGTGCCTTCGGTGACCAGATCCCCAGCACGGTCCCGGGCGAGGACACCGAATAACAGTCAAGCTCCAGGGAATGCGAGCCCGAAGGAGTATTTTGTAGACCGCCCGCTATCTAGGTCTATCACTGCGTTGGACACTGCCAACATTGGTAGATCCTTGCTGCACTCGAAGACATCCTCTATATCCACATTTTCTTTGGACAGTCCCGGACGAAGTATACAAATAAGAGCTTCCCACACTTGAGAGCAGGATCGTCACCACTCGAGTACTGCAGTAGCAAGGCTGCGCTTCAATTAAATTCAATTCAAGGAGCTCTCAAAGGTCGTCTCATGTCTGACCTTTAGACGGCACTCCATTATTTGCTTAAGATCACCATATGTGGAGTGGGCAGAAATAGGGAGGCTTTGCTTACAGTCGGCCTCTATGCCTACCTAGCTAAGGCCGGTCCGCCCACGCTGAACCAGAAGTAATTTAGAGTCTAATTGAAACAGAAAGATTGAGTGCTCATCGCCTTCATGCCACAACACCTGGGATGATCTTATACCAGGATCTAGCCAAGATACAGACGCCATGAAGCAGAAATGCTAGCACAAAAAGTGAAAAAAAGAGAGTAAGATACGCCAATACAAAGCTTATGCCTGATTCTCCCGTCTCGAAACATCTTTCATCTCCCCTCGCATCACTTCATTAAATTCTTCCCATCCCTCAAGATATAAATGGTGACCGGCTTTCTTGATTATCATCACTTTAGTAGAACCATTGTCGTTCTTTTTTTCCTCGTGTGAAGCCTTTCGCAGGGCCTTCTCCTTTGCTTCTTCCATCTTCTGTTCCGCGGCGTATCCTCCAGCGATGTCCATCCAGTCATTATCACCGTACATAAGAACCACCGGGACACCATTCTCTCGCCTTTGCTCGGCTGTTTGGACGCTTGGGGTGGTTGTACCGTTTGGTGCAACGATCTGCCGACCGACACCGTGAATGCGTCGGATTAGCGGGCTACGAGCAAATGCCCCTGGGGCAAGAATATACGCCAGCGCATATTCTCCGCTGCCTCGTTGTCTGAATAGGGAATATGCGTAGTTATGCAAAGCCTGTGCTTCGTTGGATTCAAGATGAGAGAAACGCCGCGAAGTCCAGCCTGACACAAATCGAGGACCTAAAGGTCCTGACCAACGGACCAGGCTGAATGGAGAGATATTAGCGTCCCATAGATAAGTTAGCCATTTCGGAAGTGGCTTTCTTGGAGCAGTCGGCGGAGTGTTATCGCCTGGGGTTGAGTTTTGTGGGCCTGCATTCCAGAAGTTGTTGTTATCTCCATTCTTTAGATTTTCGGGTATCTTGGGATTGGAGGTGTTCATCGTGGCCTCCTGGTCTTGAGAGAATTCGTTGGTGAGCGTTGATCCTGAAGGTTCAGGCATTTCTGCGTTAACGGCATACGGATCTTCTGGAATGCCAACCGGGGATGCGAGGACCAACTTATTTAGACGACCGGGGTACTTTAGAGCATAGGCAACCGCCATGTATCCACCTAAACTGTGACCAAGAAGGGTGAATCGATCTATTTTCTTCTGAGCCCGCCATTCTTCTAGCGCATCGATGAACCAATTCTCGGCCTCAGTAATAGTCTCTTGTCGGTCTTTGCTTTGTATTCGGAACGGCGGCCTACTACTTCGGCCCATCCCGAGAAGATCGAGTGCATACACCTTCCAGCCTTTGACTTGACTTAAGCCTTCGAAATTCTTATAGAAGAATCCAAGTCCAGCACCATATCCATGGAGTATAACCAGATTCTGATTCGTCTCTTCTCCAACGCGTTCCACCGAAAATTCATTGAGGGCACGATTTTTGCCGCTGAGCTTCACTAAGTTCGAATGCCACCGCCGAGGACCAAAAGGATCAGTCATCGAATTTGTCGTCACCAATGGTGCTTTATTGCTTCCAGTCTCCGAAACGGAAAATTTAGAAGCTGATGTTGATGGTGGAGCGGATCCTGTCTCGGTGTGGGTTGGAGGCTGCTGAAGATACGGTATGTAAGACAAAACTTTGTGCTCGGCTACGGCTGCTGGAATGTTTGCCCACTATATGTACATTTAATGGTGATGCGGCGAATATAGTCAGAACGGAATCCCTCATACCCATTGACTGAATCCCTCTTTGTAGCCAAGGGTGAAATAGGCACCAATCCTTCCTCTCCGGTTGGCTTCTGTGGGTGTTCCGCTTTGCCTGGCTCTTTGAGAAGCCAAGGGACTTCGCTGCGTTTTTGATTGGAAGTCGTCATCGCTGTTATTCGCGGCCGTAGCAGACATTGTGGAGCTGTATTTCCGAGACGTTCTTGCGATATCAAAGTCCCGGCTATTATGGACGAACGCGCTTTGCTCCGGCGGTGTCTCGACTATAAGGCGATGTTGGCACAATCTTCGCCCGATATCTGAGGCTGAAGTGCGACCAGCGGCGAGTATTCTAAGGGAAACCGAAATGGCGCCAATGTTTTTTTATTGAACCATGAAATTTTCTGTCCAAAGCTCTTGGGTTCGCACAGTTGATATCTAGTGCTTCATTAGAGCGTAAGTATGTAATCGGCATCGGGCAAATGCAACTGACCGTGTCGTCAGCGTTTGCCTAAAACGTAGAATGGAGTTTACAGGAATTGCCGCGAAAGCTTAACCCCGGGCGGAAGCGTGTAGGCGCCTACAACCTCTACGTACCATAGTAGTTTTCAAGGTACGTTAATCGGGATCCTTTAGCGAAAGTTGTAAGGTAAGAAATACTGGGGAAACTACCTTAGGTGGTCTTGAAAACAGAAGATCGCTTTTGCTTCAAGTCAATCGCTCCAGGCTTTGTTTCGCCTATGCCCACTACAAGCAAATGCATATGGAGCACCCTTAAGCGGACTCATACAAACCAGATACATACCGAGTCGCCTAAGCTGCGGAGATGAGCGAGAGCAACTATCGCCTACCTTAAAGAACAGCAGAATACGTGACTATCTGGATCTGGTCTCAAACCCTACCATAGCTAAGCAGTTTCGCAATGTCCGGCTCGAGGCTTGATCGGCTCGTCAAAGGGGCTCCGCCACCAAGTACATCAGTACCTACTGTACTTGCCAGATCTCCAGAGCCTGCAAAGTCAGGATCCGCAACCCCGCTTCAGCCATCTGATCCTACTACGATTCTCCCCTCTTCCCCACCTCAGATTTACTTAAATTTGCTCATTCTCGAAGCGTCTCTCCGGTCACAATATTTAACTCTACGCGCTCGCAGAAGACAAAATACATTTTTTCTGCTTCTCCTCACCGTTTGGATTATCTGTTTTCTTTACGCTCTATTCCTGCGGCCCCGAGAGGATGGAAGCGGAGTTGGTGGGTCAGTCTACTGGGTGGTCGAAACCGCTGAAAAAGTAGCGTTAATGGGTGGGGCTGTTACCGCCATCTTAGTTTGGGGCACTGGTCAGTGGGATCGAGGAGTCAGGTGGCCTCGACGATGGGTTGGCGTTGCAAACCGAGGCTTAAGAAATGTCAACGCTAAGGTAGTCGTCATCAAAGGACCTTGGATGAAGGAGGCGTTAGGACACCTGTCTTCCTTATTCCCATACTCTTCTCTTTTCCCTTCGCAAAGGTCCTCGTATGAATACGTAGACCTTTCGATTTACAGACAGGGCGGTTCTAGTGCTGGGGCAGAACCTGAGGACTTTGATGAGGGGTCACATCTCGAGGATCTCTCTCCAGGTGGCGACTACATCAAGTTATTACTATTGCCGAAACCGTTCTCCCCCGAGTTTCGTGAGAATTGGGAGCTTTATCGACTCGAGTATTGGGAGAAGGAGAATGAAAGAAGGTCGCACTTACGGCAGGGGCTGAAGAAGCGAGAACGTCAATTGACCAGAGAGCAAGGCGGATGGCTCTGGTGGACTGGCTGGCGTGGCTGGAGAAGATCGGATGACAAAGGCGCCAGTGGGGGCGCCCTGGAGAAAAGTCATAGTTATCACCTGGAAAAGAATGTCAAGATAAGAAGTTATACTACTAGGTCGGAATCTTATTCACGGACCACATCTCGCAGTAGTACCCCAACGAATCCCGACAGCGAAGAAAGATCGCTGTCTGCCCGTGTTCGTCAAGGTAGCAGTAACAATACGAACGAAAGACATAGAAAGATTAAGTCCTTTACATTAAATGATAATAATCATGTTTTAAGCAATTAAAATCAATAATACTTTAACTTTTAAAGTACTAAAATGTTAAATTATTTTTTTGGAAATTTTTGTTCAATACAATTAGTATCAGACAATATTATTATAAGATAAATAAAGATTATCACTAAACATACACTTCTTTTTACTACATATACGTCTTCTTCAGATAGGTTTAACGATTACAACAGATGAACATCATACAGATACTTGATTTTATATGAGCGACTCATCAAAAATAAAGTATCTTTGAAATTAATATGTTCTTCGAAGCTGATTTACATTTGCAACTACATATCACATTCATATCAAATTTTAAACATCTTGTAGAAGTCTTCATTATTTGAAACTTTCTGCTGATGTTCAAATTAAGACTCAGTCAAAGCTTCACTTTCTTCACTTTCTTCTAGACTGACCGCGTCGGGTTGGAATTTTTTTGGAAAAGTGTCGGGTCGGGTTGAGAAGCTTGACCCGATAACCCGACCTGACCCGACAAGATATTAGATAGGTGTAAATAGCTTGGTCGAACAGCCTTCATGGTCCCCTTCATGGCTTCCTATCATGTTTCCCCGTCATGACTCCCTACCAAAGTCAAACGGCCTTCATGTTTTCCCTTCATGTTCCCCGCCATGTTCCCCGCCATGTTCCCCGCCATGTTCCCCGCCATGTTTCCCTTCATGTTCCCCTTCATGTTCCCCGCCATGTTTCCCTTTATGACTCTCTACCAAACGGCCTTCATGTTTCCCCTTCATGGCTTCCTACCAAAAAGGTAATGCAAAAAGGTAATGCAAAAAGGTAATGCAAAAGCCGGAAAAATTTCTATATTTAGCCCTCTTGGCGCCAAGCTCGGATCCTTGGCGGGTCGGGTCGGATTGACCCAATTCTCAGTCGGGTCGAGTCGCGTCAAGTTGAAAATATGAGCAACAGAGCAACTCGACTCAAGTTGAGTTGAAAATGTGAGCAACTCGACCCGATCTCGATTCGAGTTCAAAATGTCGACTCGAAACTCGATTCAACGATCAGTCTACTTTCTTCATCTTCTTGATCTAGCTCTTTATCTCTGTCTTTATTTCTATTTCTATCTCAACTTCTATCTCTATCTCTCGCTTATGTTTGCTTTAGCTCTTACTCAGCTTGTTGCTGCAGATGCACTTCAACATGTTCAAATTGACTTCTCATGACTTACATAAAGTTCACTCATCAAAGTGTGATGATCGAGTCTACTAAATGAATAGACGAGATCTATAAGAATGATATGACAATGTGATATTCTAAGCAGACACAGAATGAATATATTTTTGATAGAGCTAATTATTAAGAAGCTCTCGATAACTTGAGGAAATCGATCGACTATAGAAAGTTTGTCAAGCATTGTCAAGTCGAGCATGACATAACTCATGACATATTAAGTTGAAGATATGACATAGTTTAAACGATGTCTTGACAAAGTCATAAAGTTTCAGAGCTAACTCAGATCTGACCTTTGATTCAGTCTTTGATCTAATCTCTATGTGTCAATTCATCATGACAATTGTCTTCTTTTCTAAGAAGATTCATTCTCGATCTCAATAATTTAATGTCGTTGTTTATTCTGATAAATGATGATGCACACTCATTGATTCACTCTAGAAGCTCTCGATAAAAATCTTCAAATCTTTGTGAGAAAACAAGAAAAAGAGAAACTTTTGATTGAATAACAATTCATCTTCAATTATAATGTGTATAAATGACATTATAGATAGTATATGTGATGTGTAGTTGATGTAAATGACAGTAATAATGACGTGTAAATAGTGCATAAACATTGTTTATCTTTTGAGTAAATGATGTAATTGAGATAATAAAGTGTAAATCAGAATGAATAACAATTATTGTTTGTTTATCACTTTTTCAGTTTCTTTCAACTTCTCATTTTCTTCAACTTCATCTTTTTTCAATCATAATTGTATTTTTATCATTGTATGATTACTTTTGACAAACTTTGAGTATATTTGTATTGTAAGAGTAAGAGATCTAAATCATGAGTCGTGAATGCACAGTGACGCTCAAAGAAAGTCATAAGATGATGAAGTTGACTGATGCTTGAGTCAAGATCATTGCAAAAGTAAGTGATGTCACACTTGAAGTTTCATGACTATTACTGCAATTAACAGTATTGTAAGTTTATTCAAAAAACATTGATCAGATGTGATAATCATCATGCTGCTGATGCTGAATCACTCATGATGATGCAGACATCATTAAATTCTGATCGAGAGTTCATCACTTTTACTATTTAAACTTTCGAGTACATCTTTGTTATCAAAAAGAAAATTCAAAAGATGATGAAAGAAAAAATAATTGTTGATACTTTGTCAACAATCTTGTTGAATTCACAGACTTCATGAAATCAAAGAATGATGATGAGATTTGCTTATTCAACTTCTTGATGTTGTTACTGATGCTTTTCAGCTGTTAATGATTGAAATAAATAAAAGAAGCATTGCTGATCTTGAAGCTCTAAATAGAGTGATTTGTATAAAGTGTGCTTAAGTTTTACACATTGAGAATAAAGCATCGCTGTGTGATGTTATCTTTCAAAGAAAGACAATGTACAAGAAGTGTGCTTGCTGTGCAAGTAATGAAAGTTTCTGTGTCACAGTAAGTATACTTATGTGATACATCTGCTAAATGCTCATGATTCAATGTCTAAATTCTCAACATTTGCATTTTAACTGTTAATGAATTCTTTCATCTGTAGAAAATTCATGATAGTGCAATTAAGAATGAAGAAAAGATCGTTGCTCTGATAACATTCATTGCTCATCAGAAAATTCTTTACAAGAAATTGATGACAACGATGTGTATGAAGAATCATCTTAAGAAGATTCACAAACTTGAGTCTTTAAAGATTCAAAAGCTCATTCTCAAAGAGATGATGATTGTTAATAACATTGTCAGAGAAATTCTGAATGTAAAGCGCTTTGCAATATATTTAATCTCAATTATATATTATTTTGTTAACATTTCTAATTGTTCTGATATATTTTTAACACAATTTGTTATCTTTTGATTCTCTGTCTTTGCATCTCAATGTAAATCTGACAATGAAGAAGAAGAAGAAGTCTGCAATCTTGTCTCATATGAAAAAATTTTAATGAAGTGATGATTGCATGATGTTTATTATGTTGTGATGATTGCGCTCTCTTATCGAGTGCATTTGAGTGTCTTTGCGTCTTTTTCTTCTGTCTATTGATTTACATATGTGATCATTTTATTAGAAAATAAAACTATCATAATACAATGATTCTTCTTTTCTAATAATGAGTTTATGCTTGAAAGTGAGTGATTATGCTTTTCGCTCACGTTTCAGTCTCATTTTGAAAGCTTTTATAAGCTTCAAGATATCTTTCATATCTTTGCTTGATATTCATTGATTATATTCAATGAAATATTCTTTTCATTGTATCTTATAATATAAGATTTTCTTTCTTTTTTGCTTCTGTAAAATCTTTTTTACCTTTCATTCTTGTTCATCATTAATAAGCTTGAGTATGAAATAATTGAATATAGAATCATTATTTAATCTACAATTATACAACTTTAAGAGAAATACATGAAAGACAGAATGAACTCTATAAATGACTGAAAGATCAAGATAATACATCTGCTTGTTTATGAATTTCTGTATACAAAAGAACTTTATCATCTTATTTAATAACTTCTTGCTTAACTTCTTCTGCTTCAGATTTTTTGCTGATAGCATGATTAAATTATCAACATTAAAGAACTTAAACTTATGTTTTCAATTATAATACTTTGTCTGAGCATTGATCGTGTTTTATCATCATTTCATCAACGTGTTTTGCACATCTTGCAGCATTTCAATGCATTCTTTTGCTGCTGACACTTCTTCTTTCATAACATCGTTCTCAATGTGTATGTCAAAGATTGACTCATAATCATACATGATTTTAAAGAAACTACAGCTCAATGAAGAGTGCTTCGTCTGATAATACATGAACTCAACTATGAATAAAAGCATAGCTCAGTTATCTTACTTTTCTGAACAATATACTCATAGATAATGTTTCAGCATTTGATTCTGTCATTCTGTCTGATTGTTTGTTTGCGAATGAAAAGTAATGCTTAGTCATCATTTCATCTTGACATGATAGCAAATTTCTGATCAGAATGCATTGATAAATAAACTATTTCTATCAATAACTATATCATTTGATATCTCATATTTTAGAGCAATTTTCTCAAAAAACAACTTTGCTAACTTTACAACAGTCAAAATCTTCTTTGTAGACAGATAACGCGTCATCTTCATGTAGTAATTGACTATCACAAAAATCAAGTCATACATGACTTTTTTTCATTTACTAGACGACAGATCTGTTATGAAATTCATAATGATTTCTTTTCATGAATTTGTGAGTCAAAGTAATGATTTCAACTCGTCATATGATAGATGATGTTTCATCTTTACTCTTTGACAAATGTTACAAGTATTTATATACTCTTTGACATTCTTGATTATACTTTTTCAGTAATATTTGCAATTTAATAGCTTGTTGATCTTGTCAGCATCAAAATATCTTGCTAATGAGTCATCATGATGACATTTCAACAGCTCTTCTCTGACAGAAAAATCTTCTGAAACATATAATGATTCATTGTATTCTATCATTTCTTGACTATTTAATGTTTAAGCTTCGATGTCATTCTTTCATATATTCATCGTTTCATCTGCTTTTAATCTCACAGCAAATTCATTTTCTTGCTGTAAGATCTTGATGAGCTTGACTATAAATTTACTATTGAAGTTGTATATCATTTCATGAATTGTCAGTACTTTGACAATTGCATGTGAAATGAGTTGTTTGCAATCAACAGTTTTAGCAACAGAATTAAGCTGTTTCTCAGCTATGCTGCAATCTTTATGAATCAACATTTTGACATCTGTGCTTTTTGAAATTGTTGATTCGAATTGAAAGATTTTATCTCTCAAGAAATGTACTTCATCTAGATGCATTTCTTGCATTGCTAAAGTCATGATTCTCAGCAGCATACTTTTAACATGCATTGCTGAACTTGTACTTGTGTTTTCACTGATACTGTGAATGAACATCTTCTCAACATCATTAATTATTCATGTTCATCAATGAGTTTTATCTTGCAGTCTACTCTTAACATGTTCTGCTGAATATCTGTTCATACTTATACTGTGAACGAACATCTTCTCAACATCGTTAATCACTCATATACAGTATAATTCTCTGATCACTATGAATATAAAGTTATTTAAGCTTTCTATTCTAGTCAGCTTTCGCTGCAAAGTGAGCAGCAAACAATTTGCAAAGATGTTTTCATTCTTATAGTCAAATCATCTCAACAACGCATTGATTGAATTTGTCTTTTCTGATTTATGTGCTATTTCAAAGTTGCAAATCAACAATCTCATGACTCATCTGACTTGTCTTTCATTTAGCTTTTGAACATTCATAAAACTCTTCAGATTATTATGATCAGTCAGAACTTCAACAGTATGATAACTGTCTTTCACATAGTATCATCAATGTTTAAACATCAATACTATGACTAGAAGCTTTTGATCATATGTTTCATAGTTTCTTTTGATGTTTATCATCATTCTGAATCAGAATGCAATCAAATGTCACTGATCTTCATTATCTGACTGAAACAAAATACTCGCGACTGCATAATTGAACATATTGATCTCAATGCATATATGTTGCTCTGAATCAAAGTGTCTTAGTATAGATACTTTCATAAAGACGTCGCGAAGCTGATTAAAAGCTTGTTTCGCTTCGCTCAATCATATGAATGAGCTCATTTTTACATCTTTTACACTATCTCTCAGCAGTTCTGTTAAAGACTTTGCTATCTGAGAGTAATGATGTATAAAACGTCGATAGAAATTGACAAATCTCAGAAAAACTTGTATTTCTTGATACATCTTCAATCTGAATCACGTTTTGATAATGTCTATTCTACTTGAGTTCATCAAAATGCTCTCTGTGAATATGATAAATTTTAGAAAATTCACTTTAGTGATGAAGAATTCACATTTCTTCAAGCTAGCATATAGCTTGAACTTTCTTAATTTCTTCAGAATCTGCTTCATATGATCTACATGATCAATCTTCTTTATGAAGAAGATTAGAATGTCATTTAAATAAACAACATAAAAGTCATTTAAAAGCTCTGTCAAGATCTTATTAATATAGATTTGAAAGATGACAGATGCATTGATCAAATCAAACAACATGATCATGTATTCAAAGTGATCATAATGAGTATGAAACATCATTTTTCACTCATCTTCATGTTAAATTCTGAAACAATGATAAATGTTCTTCAGATTTAACTTAGTGAACTGCTTGATTTTATTAAGTCTGTTTAGAATTTCACTGATTAAAGACAGTGAATGATGATTTTTGACAGTGATCTTATTCAGATCTTGATAGTTTATGCATAAATGAAAATTATCATTCTTTTTAAGAATGAATAAAATAAATGCATCAGTTGAGCTGATGAAGTGCTTAATTCATTCTTTTGCTAAAACATCATCTAAATACTGTCTCAGAGTTGCTAACTTTGTGTTTGACAGATTATACAACAATTCATACAATGACTTTGCAGTGATTTTGATTGCATGATTATGATCTTCATGCAAAGACAGTTTATCTGCATTTTCTGTCAAGAATACATCTTCATACTCTTTTAATTCAACAAGTAAAGTCTGCGCTTCAAGCGCATTTGTGATACAACTCATTATGTTATTCATTGCTTTCACTTGATGTTCAACAATTAACTTTTCAATGACATTGATCATGACAAGAGCATACACAGTAAACTCATCTTGTAAAGCTTTCGCAAATGCTTGTGCAAAGAACAACTCAAAAATGTGTTCATTCACGTTAAAACATCACGTTCTTGCAATCATGTTTATTTGAATATGCTTGAATTGCATACTTGACATACTCAAAACTAAAGAAGATTCTTTCTTGTCAATAACGTAAAAGATATTTATATCTTTTTTCTCTATGCTTCAGCTGTCTCTCAGTCGATAACACATCTTATAAACGTCATAATAATAAACATTCTGATCATTCATTCAAATAAATCTTGAAAGATTGATGTTCAGCAATGACATATTCTGCTTGATGATGAAATATTGACTAATCACGTTCATCTTGACATTGATATTCATGTGAATCTTCATTTCTATCTTCTGATCTTTCTGAATTACATACTCTTTGTATATAAGAGTCTTTATGAAGAGAACTTCTTGTTTTTTTCTTAATGATTTGAAGCATTCGTCAAGAGCTTGTCTTTTCTTGAAATCTTGAGATGACTCATATGCAACATTGAATTGATGAATACTTGATTTACATCAAATTCTTTTGACTTGTTCTTGATCTTCTCATCTTTACAATCAGTAGAATAATGATTCTTTCAATTACATATATAGCACGTTATATTGAATAAATTCTTGCTATAACATGATGAAGCATGCAAGCTTATCTTCAATGAAGAGTTGAATTTAGTTGATTGATGAAATTTCTTTCGCTTTAAATGAGTCTTTTTATTGATTTTATCTCAATCATGCAAGTTCTTGTCTTGAAGTCATTTCAACGACAAAACATGTTCTTTTCACAGATTTATTTTCAATCAAGCGACAAGATAAATTAATGTATCTCATGTGATAGAAATCAACTGCACATTAGTAATGATCATGCGCAGCTCAAATCTCAACTTAATGAATAGATGAGTTCACTTATGCTCATCACTATACAACGAAAGTTGATGTTTCAAAGTGCTCAAATGAGTTGCAAACATTCATATCATCTGATCTGAACGTTGCAATGCATTTGCATACTGCTGAGTCACATTTATGTCTTGATTCATCGAATTCTCGATTAAATTAAGAAGAAAGTCAATAAAATTGAATCATGTTTGCTGAGTTGCAAACATAGTCTTCTCATGATTAAATCAAAGCTTCTTTGATTCATTCTTAAGATAAATCATGCAGTATAAAATCTTTTTCTCATCACTTTCAAAATGTTAAGAAGTATTTCAAAATAAGATTTTGACATCACGAATTTACTCTCTATGCTTTCTTATGATTTTGTCATGATACTTCTTCAAGAGCATTGAGAATCTTCGCTTCTGCAAGATGATCTCATGATGAATTCATTTCATCGTCGTTGACATTATTGAGACAATGCGTAGATCATTTAAGTTCTTCATGAGAACTTGAGTGAAAGCTTGAATAAAAGCTAAACAACTTCTCTTCATCATTTCAACAACTTGCAGAGTCTCAATCTTTGATTGAATAGCTGCTAACTTCTGTTTCTTTTGCAGTTCATCACGTTGAAGCATTATGCAAGTCAGCTATTTATTAATATCAAGAGAAAGTTCATCTTCTGCTTCTTTACTTTCTGATTTCATTATGCAATGTTCATTTTCTGATATAGTGTTTTGCAAGATTGAAATGTTGTCATTGCAACTTTGTTTTGATCACATTGCTGTTATCATGCTTGAATATTGAATCATAATCTTTAAGAAAAGTTTGAAATAATTAGAATTATGATGATTGAATTTACTAAATGAATAAATGAGATCTATAAGAATGATATGACAATGTGATATTTTAAGCAAACACAGAATGAGTATATTTTTGATAAAGCTAATTATTAAGAAGCTCTCAATAACTTGAGAAAATCAATCAACTATAGAAAGTTTATCAAGCATTGTTAAGTTAAGCACAGCATAACTCATGATATATTAAGTCGAAGATATGACGTAGTCTAAATGATGTTTTGACAAAGTCATAAAGTTTCAAAGCTAACTCAGATTTGATTTTCAACTCAATCTTTGATTTAATCTCTATGTGTTAATTCATCATGACACAAAGAGAATGCAAGATTCATGATGATGATGAGATAAAGTGAGTGATAAATAGATAAAATAGTTGATTAATGAAAGAACATGTACACGTTGTTGTGATTATTGAGTCATTGAATCTAGTTGAGTAATCATTAAATTTATCTGAGAAAAGTGTATATAGAGTAAAAAGAAACGTTAATGTAGTAAAAAAAGATGTACATTTAATGATAATCATTAAATAACTTGATTAATTAATTAGTTGTAAAAACATGTCATAATCATGTAATTTTTTAATAATATATAAACGTTGTATATATATAAATCTGTCAATTTATGTTCTTTTTTTCAGAATGATGTAAAAAATTCATAAATCATTGAACTTAATTTATAAATTCTTCAGAATAAAGATTACTTGAAGATGAATTATAATAATAAATTTATACATTTTTGTAACATCAATTAAATCTAGACTGATCATCAAGTTGAGTTTCAGATTAACATTTTGAACTCAAATCAAGATTGAGTTGAATTGCTCACATTTTCAACTTGATTTGAGTTGAATTGCTCATATTTTCAATTTAATGTAACTCAATTCAACTGAGAATTGAGTCAATTCAACTCAACTCATCAAGAACTTAAGCTTGACATCAAGAGAGTTAAATATAGAAAATTTTCCGGTTTTTGACTTTTGCATTACCTTTTTACATTATCTTTTAATAGAAAGTCATAAAGAGAAACATGAAGATTGTTTAATAGAAAGTTATAAAGAAAAACATGAAGAGTGTTTAATAGAAAGTCATAAAGAAAAACATGAAGATTGTTTAATAGAAAGTCATAAAGAGAAACATGAAGAGTGTTTGATAGAAAGTCATAAAGAGAAACATGAAAATTGTTTAATAAAGAGTCATGATGAGAAACATGAAGAAAAACATGAAGAGAAATATGAAAGAGAATATGAAGGGAAAAATGAAGAGAAACATAGAGAGAAACATGAAGAAAGTCATGATGAGAAACATGAAGGGAAAAATGAAGAGAAACATAGAGAAAAACATGAAGAAAAATATGAAGAGAAACATGAAGAAAAAACATGAAGATCGTTTGACTTTGATAGAAAGTCATGACGAAAAAACATGATAGAAAGTCATGAAAAGAATCATGAAAATCGTTCAATTAAGCTATTTACATTTATTTAATATCTTGTTGAATTAAATCAAGTTTTTGAATCAAGTTATTGAGTCAAGCTTCTCAACTTAACTTAAGTGCTTGAATTCAACTTCTCAACTTAACTTAATACTTTTTCAAAAAAAATTCAACTTGACTCAACACTTTTTGAGTTGAGTACTTAATTCAACGCGATCAGTTTAATTAAATCAACTCATAAGAAACTTTATGCTATTTGTATTAAGTGAACAAAACTTTCTGAGATAGAAAATCACTTGCAGTTTATATAACTGCTTCATGCAGTTGAAACAGTGAGTTTGAAAACTATGTATCAAATTTGTTTACATTAATTGCATGTTAAAGAATGAAAGTTTTAATCACTTTAAATTACTTCAAGAGCTTCATTTTCATCGTTATCTTTATTACTGCTTTAAGATTCTTCTTGATGACAATGATTATTTAATAGTTTAAAAAGTCAGCATTTTATAACATTCTTGATCACAGATATAATCAGTCTGAGTAATGCATGAGTACATGCTTCATTGTTTAATGACTTTATTTGCAATCATATTATAAACTATTCATGTCTGAAATGTTTTTAAAGTGCAAATAAACATTCAGATTTATGCATTTAATTAATCAGTGATGAAACTCATCTGTATATAATGCTGACTATGAATTTACTGTTTAATTACAGTAAAGTCTAAAGATTATTAAAAGTTTGAATGATATTAAAATGTTGCATAATGATGAAATGTTGTATGTTGATCACATGCAGAGTTTTCATGATCATACAGACTTTAATAATCTTAATGTGCATGTTACAAAGCAATTTGCATGCAGATGAGAAAGTCAAATAGAATGCAAAATTACAAGAAAAATTACTTATAAAAATAATTCAATTCAGCATCTTGTTGTCATGATGATAAAAATTGAGACAGAACATTCTCATGTTTAATTTGTTAAGAATGATTCGCAGAAAAAACTTGAATTATGAACATTCTTTAAATTTACATGCTAACTATGTATAAATCTTGTTAAAACTTCGTGTTTATTACTATGATATAAGTAACTCATGAATCTTGTTAAGTTCAATACAAGCAAACTTGAAAATTTTATTAATATCATTTAACAAATGTTCAGATACAGACATTTTATATGTAAATGATATATTGATGAGAAAACTTTGTTAAAAGAAGAGAAATATAAGCAAGTTAATAATCTACTGTTTAGCTACAGTAAAGTTTAGAAATTATTAAAAGTTTAAATAACATCAAGATATTGCATGATGATGAAGCATTATGCATTGAAATTTTTTTAATTTCTTAATTTCTTCATTAAGTGCATGCAATCTATGACTATGATATTATCTAAACATTGTGTATATTCTAAATTACATGTAATCTAGTCATAATTGCTGCTGTATATCTTTTCATTGAACAGTCACATCAATAAATTGTGTATATGAGCGCTTGAGCTGTTTATATAATCAAGTGATCACATAAACAACTTAACATTGTGAAAGTCGATCACTTTGACATAAGCTTTCAACTTATTTGTATGATCATCAAGCTAAGCGAGCTAAATGAGCTTTGATTTATGTAGATGAAAGCTGATCACTTTAATGTAAGCTTTCAACTTGTCTGTATGATCATTAAGCTAAGTGAGCTAAATGAGCTTTGATTTATGTAAATAAAAGCTGATCACTTTGATGTAAGCTTTCAAGTTCACTGTATGATCACTCAGCTGAATGAACTAAATGAACTTTGATTTATGTATTTGCAATGCATGTAAATCAATCAGAAAATCGAAAAATTAATTAATTTACTGCATCATGCAAGCATGTAAATGTGCAAAAGCTGAGTCGTGTCTTTGCAATGTATATGTGTATGATGTATGTGAGTTGCAACGTGTGTGCAAAGACGTTGCTGTCATTCTGTGTATATGAGTAAAGACTATGTCATGTTTTTGCAATGTATGTGATTGCAATGCATGTAAATCAATCTGATAAAGCGAAAAATCAATTGATTTACTGTATCACACAAGTGTGTAGATGTGCAAAAGCTGAGTTGTGTCTTTGCAATGTGTGTGTGTGTGATGTATATGAGTTGCAATGCATGTGCAAAAACGTTGCTGTCATTCTGTATATATGAGCAAAGACTGTGTCATGTTTTTGCAATGTATGTGATTGCGATGCATGTAAATTAATCTGATAAAGCGAAAAATCGATCAATTTACTGCATCACATGAGCATGTAAATGCACAAAAGCTGAGTCGTGTCTTTGCAATGACTGTGTAAATGTCATATATTAATTGCAGCATATGCGTAAAGACGTTGCTGTCATTTTATGTATATGAGCAAAGATTGTATTGTGTCTTTGCAGTGTATATGATTGCAATGTATGTAAATCAATCTGATAAAGCAAAAAATCGATCAATTTACTGCATTATGCAAATGTGTAAATGCACAAAAGCTGAATCATGTCTTTGCAATATATATGTATGTGACATATATGAGTTGCAGCATGTGTGCAAAGATGTTGCTGTCATTCTGTATATATGAGCAAAGACTGTGTTGTGTCTTTGCAATGTATGTAATTGCAATGCATGTAAATTAATTTGATAAAGCGAAAAATTGATTGATTTACTGCATCATACAAGCATGTAGATGTGCAAAAGCTGAATCGTGTCTTCATAATGTGTATATATGTAATGTATATGAGTTGCAGCATGTGTGCAAAGACGTTACTGTCATTCTGTGTATATAAGCAAAGATTGTATCATGTTTTTGCAATGTATATAATTGCGATGTATGTAAATCAATCTGATAAAGCAAAAAATCAATTAATTTACTGCATTATGCAGACATGTAAATGTGCAAAAGTTGAGTTGTGTCTTTGCATATGAGCAAAGACTGTGTTGTGTCTTTGCAGTATATGTAATTGCGATGCATGTAAATCAATCTGATAAAGCAAAAAAATCAATTGATTTACTGCATCATGCAGACGTGTAGATGCACAAAAGCTGAGTTATGTTTTCACAATGTATATTTGTGTGATGTATATGAGTTGCAATGCATGTGCAAAGACGTTGCTGTCATTCTGTGTATATGAGCAAAGACTGTGTCATGTCTTTGCAATGTATGTATTTGCGATGCATGTAAATTGATCAGCAAATCGAAAAATCAATCGATTTACTGCATTGCATTAATGTGTATATGTGCAAAAGCTGAGTTGTATCTTTGCAGTATATGTATGTATGTTGTATATGAGTTCAACATGTGAATAAAGTGTTGTTACTGCTCTGTGTGTGATTGCGCTGCGTGTAAATCAATCTGAAAATGCGAAAAATTGATCGATTTACTGCATCATGTCTGTCTGTATATGCGCAAAAGCTAAGTTGTATCTTTGCAATATATATATATATGTTGTATGTGAATTGCAGCATGTATGCAAAGACATTGCTGTTCTTCTGTGTATGTGCAAGCTTCAACGCGTTGACAACTGCGTTGTTATTGTTTCACTTTTCAACTGTGTATAAGCTCAACATGTGAGTAAAGCGCTATTACTGCTTTGTCAATATTAATAAGATTATTCAGCTCTTCTGACAAGCATAGCTTGCAGAAGATTTATAATCAGCATCTTGTACAGATAAATCTTGTTATCAACTCATTATGCATTGATCATATGCAGAGTTTTTGCAATCATGCAAACTTCAATAATCTTAATGTGTATGTTATAAAGCAATCTGCATGCAGATGAGAAAATCAAATAAAACACAAAATTACAAGAAAAATCTTTTATGAAAATCTTTCAATTCAGTATCTTGTCATCATGATGATGAAAACTGAGACAGAACACTTTTGCATTTGATTTGTTGAGAATGATTAGCAGAAAGAACTTGAATTATGAACATTCTTTAAATTTACATGCTAACTACATATAAATCTTGTTAAGACTGCATGTCTGTTACTATGACATAAGTAACTCACAAGACTCATTAAGTTCAACATGAGCAAACTTAATAATCTCATTAATATTGTTTAACAGATATTCAGATACACAAAAAGTCAACTGAAAGAAATTCAACATGCATTTACAAAAGACGAAGAATGAAATAATTATCAAAATGCAAAGAACTATCAATCTAAAGACAAAAGTCATTTACTTGATCAAATGTATCAAGAGTGCAGTGAAGTTATTTGTATTTAAACAGCGAATATGCACAAAATTGAAACTCTGGTGAAATGACAAGCTCATCGAAATGCGAAAAGCACTGTTATCAAAAAAGCGAATTTGAAAAAGATGCAAAACTGATGATGCATGAACAGAGATAATGCGAATGCAAAATTCATATCATGATGCAATAAAGTTGATTAAAAATCAATTTTGAATCAACTTTCTGAACAAAGTTGAAGAAAAGAAAGTGTTTCAGACATACAAGTTCATCAAATCATGACTAATTGAAAAGCTATTCTTAATACAGAATGTGCAAAAGAAGTTGAAAACTGAATTCAATGAAAAATGCAAGACATTCTTGAAAGCAATGTATTTGTCATCTTTGAAAGTTCAAATCAATGAGAATTTAGTATTGAACGAAAGTATACAGTGATTAAGAATTATCGAAAAGAAGATTAAGCATGCTATTAACTCTTCAGCACTCAGAAAAGCACTTGAATCAAATAATATGTCATTTGCAATCATGTAGCAAGCATACAAAAGCGTATCAAAAAAATTCAATCTGATGTATTCAAATCTGATCGAAAATGACTATCATTCAAAGATATGACGCGAAGACACAGAAATTATTCTGAAAAAATCAAATAAATTTAATTATTCAATCTTGAAGACATACAGAATTATCACACTGCTAAACTGCTTAGACAAGATAGTGAAAAAGCTAATAACGATGCAACTGTCATACACAGTGAAAATGAATGACAAGCTGCTAGACTTTGATCAAATGAGAGACAGAAAACAAAGATCAGTTATAAACGCAGTACTAAATCTAGTACATGACGCGCAAATAGCAAAAAGTCGCGAAAACACGCTTACATGTTTACTGCTAGACATCAAAGATGTCTTTGATCATATGACGTTGAAACAGCTGATTAAGATCTTGATCAAACAGAAGATATCAATCAATTTGATCAACTGAGTAAAATGCTTCTTACAAAATTGAGTCATTGACTTAGCATTTAATGAAGAACGTCAGAAGTCAAAGGAAATTTTCACAGAAATATTGTAAGAATCATTTATTTCACTCATTTTGTTTCTAATTTACATTTGACACTTATTTTCAAAGATTCGCGCAAGAATTAAAAATCTACTGTCACTCAGCTACATTGATGATGTTGCACTGTACATTGAAGGAAAGAGCATTGACAAGAATGTGAAAAAGCTGAAAAAGATGACGAAAATTGCATTTACATAAGCGAATGAAAACGCAGTGCAATTTAATAACTCAAAATTCGAATTGATTCATTTTGAAAGTCACAAAGTGACACTCAATCAAATGATTATGCTATTCAATGACATAGTCATAAAATCGAAGATCTGCATATGATGACTAAAAGTTTGACTGAATCGAAAGCTCAACTTCAAGATGCATATGCAAATGAAAATCATTGCAGTCATAAGAATGTTACACTCACTCTTTAAATTAATGAATAGTGAGTGAGAATTAAACGTGAAGTCAGAAAGACAGTTTTATCTAGCATGTGTCACAATTATTAGCGACTATGATGTTGAAATTTGATGAAACAATCAAAAAAGTCACGCAATCAAATTGCAGAACGCAGCATTATGAAAGATATTGAAAGCATTTCAAACATCACTCATAAAAGTCATGCAAATAGAGATTGAGATTTCGTCAGTGAAAGTACAACTAGATCAAAAATGCAAGAACTATGCAATTAAAATAGTTGAATTATTGAAAAAGCATTCAACAAGAAAGTGAACATTCATATCATATTCATTTTAATACATCATTGAATTGAATCTGAATCTAAACGTAACAAATTATTTGAATTGAAATGAGTTGATGATGAAGTTATTTCAAAAAGTCAAGAATTGCAAAGAGAAGCTCACATAAATATATTGAATATTGAACAAAGTGCATAAAACACTTAGTTCAATACAGAAGATTAAAATATCTCACTTCAAGAAATCATAAGATCAGAAAATTGAATATCTGACAAAGATGCAAATTGAATTCGCAAAAGATGAAACATGTGAAATGATAAATACATACTATAAAGAACTGAAAACAATAGTCAAAAAGACGAAAAACATAGTGATGTACATCAATGCATTGATCAACAATAAGATTTATTTGTACAAGATGCTGACTATGAATCTTTTGCAAGTTATGCTTGTCAAAAGAGCTGAACAATCTTATCAACATCAACAGAGCAGTAACAACGCTTTACTCATATATTGAACTCACACACAGTTGAAAAGTGAGATAATAACAACGCAGTTATCAACATGTTGAAGCTCACATATACACAGAAGAACAGCAACGTCTTTGCATACATGCTGCAATTCATATATGACATATATATATATACTGCAAAGACATAACTCAGCTTTTGCATATATACAGACAGATGTGATGCAGTAAATCAATTGATTTTTCGCATTTTCAGATTAATTTACATGCAGCACAATCACATACAGAGCAGTAACAGCACTTTATTTACACGTTGAGCTCATATATAACATATATACATATATTGCGAAGGCACAACTCAGCTTTTGCGCATATAAAGACAGATGTGATGCAGTAAATCAATCAATTTTTCGCATTTTCAAATTGATTTACATGCAGCGCAATCACACACAGAGCAGTAACAGCGCTGTATTCACACGTTGAGCTCATATACAACATACATATATATACTGCGAAGACATGATTCAGCTTTTGCACATTTACACGTATGTGTGATGCAGTAAATCAATTGATTTTTTGCTTTATCAGATCAATTTACATGCATTGCAATTACATACATGACGAAGACATGACACAATCTTTGCTCATATACACAGAACAACAGCAACATTTCTGCGCATGCGTTGCAACTTATATACATCACACATACATACATTGTAAAAACATGACTCAGCTTTTGTGCATTTACAGACTTGCGTGATGCAGTAAATTGATTGATTTTTCGCTTTATCAGATCGATTTACATGCATCACAATCACATATACTGCAAAGACATAACACAGTCTTTGCTTATATATACAGAACGACAGCAACGTCTTTGCGCATGCGTTGCAACTCATATACATCACACACATATACATTGCAAAGACACGACTCAACTTTTGCATACATACACATCTGTGCAACGTAGTAAATTGATTGATTTCGATTTTCTGATCAATTTACATGCATCGCAATCACATACATTGCAAAGACATGATACAATCTTTGCTCATATACACAGAATGACAGCAACGTCTTTGCGCATGCGCTGCAACTTATATACATTACACACATATATACTGCAAAGACACGACTCAGCTTTTGCACATATACACATCTGTGCAACGCAGTAAATTAATCAATTTCGATTTTCTGATTGATTTACATGCGTTGCAATCACATACATTGCAAAGACATGATACAATCTTTGCTCATATACATAGAATGACAGCAACGTCTTTGCGCATGCGCTGCAACTCATATACATCACACACATACACATTGCAAAGACATGACTCAGCTTTTATGCATATACACATTTGTGCAACGCAGTAAATTGATCGATTTTTTCGATTTTCTGATCGATCTACATGCGTTGCAAATACATAAATCAAAACTCATTTAGTTCATTCAGATGAGTGATCATACAGCAAACTTGAAAGCTCACGTTGAAGTGATCAGCTTTTATCTACATAAATCAAAGCTTATTTAACTCACTTAGCTTGATGATCATACAGACAAGTTGAAAGTTCACATCAAAGTGATTCGCTTTCACAATCTTGAGTTATTTATATAATCACTTGATTATATAGACAGCTTACGCGCTCATATGCACAAACTATCAATGTGATTGATCAATGAAAAAATATACTGCAGCGATTTTGACTAGATTACATGTAATTTAGCATATACACAGTGTCTAGATAGTATTATAGTCATAGACTGCAAGCACTTAATGAAGAAATAAAAAAATAAAAAAACATTGACGCATCACAAACTTGAAAAATGATATCAGAGCTCAAAACAGAAATCAAAATCGCGATGATATTCATGCATAAGTCTGTTAGATGCAGCAAAGCGACAAGCGTGATCAATGAAATAATCATAACGAAAGCGAAATTGCAAGCTATTGACGATGCAATCGCGATATGCAGCGAAGAAGCATCTGAAGACAGCGAAATTTGAGTGTATACAGACAGTCAAATGACGCTGCAAAGACTAAAAGCAAAAAGCAATGTCAACTTGAAGTTATTCAATAACATACAACAAAATCTGATCAATCTGCAACAAAATCAATGTCATATTTGCATACAATGAGTATTGAATTGCAAAAACATCATCAAAAACGAAGCAGTGAATCAATTGATCAAAGATGTGACATGAAAAAGATTGATAATCAACATCAGAAAAAGAACAATCATGAACTTCATCAAAAAGCAAATAGACAAAGAGATAAAAGAACAATGACTAATTGCATGAAACAACAGCATCAAAAAAGAAAATTAGTATCAGAAGTACACAACGAGAGTGAATCTGAGTTACAGATCACTAAAGAAGCTTTGAAAAATAAACAGACTGACGTTTTCAACGTTTATATAGCTAAAAATGAAACATGACTATTTCAAGAGCTATTTGCATCGATTATCAGAGAATAATTTGAACAAATGCTATGAAATATGCAAGACAAGACAAATGTTGAAGCACTTACTACTGAACTGCAAACATTATAGAGCAGAACAGTTACAGCTTAAAGCAAAAGCACAGTTCAAAAACATGAATACTATATTGATGTTGTTTATCATCAAGATTGAAATAATTGCAATGCTAAAGTACTTGAAAAGTACTTGAATTGCAACAAGAAAATGATTATTGAAAACGAAAGAATAAAGTGAGAAGAACATGAAGAGGCGAGAAAACGAGAGCACAAGAAAAAAAAGTTGTTTGATTGAAAGCATCTGTTTGTGCAAACTATTGATATGATTGATTAATGAGAAGATATAAAGCAGCGACTTTGATCAAGATACATGTAATCTAACATATGCACAGCGTCTAGACAGTATCATAGTCATAGACTGCATGCACTTAATGAAGAAAAAAAAATCACGATTGTTTCAGTTTCTGTTTCAATCTCTGCTCTCTTTTTTTGAATTTGCGATGCGTTGATATACATCACTATGTTTTTCGCCTTTTTGATAATTTTTTCTAATTCTTTGTAGTGCAAATTAATCATTTCGCAAGTTTCGCTTTTTGCAAATTCGATTTGAATTCTTGCTAAATGCTTGATTTCTTGATCTCATGATTTCTTGAAGTGAGAAATTTCAATTTCTTTTATTGAATTCAGTGTTTTTTGCACTTTGTTCAATATTCAATATATTTGTGTAAGTCTGTCTTTGCACTTCTTGACTTTTCAAGATAAGTTCTTCTTCATCTCATTTCAGTTCAGATATTTCAATGCATTCAGATCTAGATTCAATTCAATAGAGTATTGAGATGAGTACAAAATAGATGTTCTTTTTCTGATAGAATGTTTTTTCAATAATTCAACTATTCAAATTGCATAGTTCTTGCACTTTTGATCTAATTGCATCTTCACTGACGAGATTTTGACTTCTATTTGCATAGCATCTATTGATGATGTTCAAAATACACTCAGAATTTTTTGTAATGCAGCATTTTGCAGTTTGCGAAATTTGACTAAGTAACTTTTTTGATTATTTCATCATATTTCGATGTCATAATCGCTAATAGATGTGATGCATGTCAAGTATAACTGCTTTTCTGATTTGACATTTAATTCTCACTCGCTATTCATTAATTTAAATAACGAGTGTAATGTTCTTGTAACTGTTGCGATTTTCATTTGCACATGAACTTTGAAGTTAAGCTTTTGATTCAGTCAGATTTTTAGTCATCGTACATATGTCTTTGATTTTATGATCATGTTATTGAGTAGAATAATCATTTGATTGAGTATCATCTTATGTCTTTCAAAGTGTATCAGTTCAGATTTCAAGTCATCAAATTGCACTGCGTTGTTCTCAGCTCATGTGAAAGCGATTTTTGCTGCGTTTTTCAGTATTTTCACATTCTTGTTAATATTTCTTTTCTCAACGTATAGCATCACGTCGTCAATATAGCTGAGTGACTGTAAATTTTTGAACTTTGCGCGAATCTTTGAAAACAGATATCGAATATAAATTAGAAATAAAATGAGCGAGATAAATGAATCTTGTGATATTTCTGTGCTTATTTTCTTTGATTTCTAATGTTCATCATCAAATGCTAAGTCAATAATTCAATTTTATAAGAAACATTTTACTCAATTGATTAAATTAACTGATATTTTCAATTTAATCAATATTTTGATCAGCTGTTTCAATGCAACATGATCAAAGACTTCTTTGACATCTAGAAGTAGACAGATAAGTTTGTTTTCTCGACTTTTCATCATTTGCACATCATGTACTAGATTTAGTACTGCGTTTATAGCTGATCTTTGTTTTCTGTCTTTCATTTAATCAAAATTCAGCAACTTATCATTAATTTCAGCTGTGTAAAACAGTTGCACTGCTATTATTTTTTCTACTACTTTGTTTAAACAGTTTAGCAGCGTAATAATTCTATATGTTTTGAAAATTGAATAATTCAATTTGTTCAATTTTTTCAGAATAATTTTCATGTCTTTGCGTCATATCTTTGAATGATAGTCGTTTTCAATCAAATCTGAGTACACTAAATTGAAGATTTTCAATATAGTTTTGTACATTCATTGTATGATTGCGAATAATATATTATCTGATTCAAATGCTTTTCTGAATGCTGAGAAGTTAATAGTGTGCTTAATTTTCTCTTTGATAACTCTTGATTATTGTATACTTTCGTTCAATAGTAATTCTTCATTGATTTGAATTTTCAATGATGATAAGTACATTGCTTTCAGAAATGTCTCACACTTTTCATTGAATTCAATCTTCAATTCTTTTTGTGAGTTTTGTATCAAGAGTAGCTTTTCAATTAGACGTGATTTAGTGAACTTGTATGTCTGAAACACTTCTTTCTCTTCAACGTTGTTCAAAAAATTGATTCAGAATTGATTTTTGATCAACTTTATTGCATCATGATACAAACTTCACATTTGCACTATCTTTGCTTATGCATCATCATTTCTGCATCTTTTTCAGATTCACTTTTTAGACAATAACGTCTTTTGCATTTCAATGAACTCATTGTTTCATCAGAGTTTTGATTTTGCGCATATTCGCTGTTTAAATATGAATAATTTCACTGTATTCTTGATGCATTCAATCAAATAAATGACTTTTGCTTTTAAACTCATGATTTTTTGCATCTTGACTATCATTTTGTCTTTCATCTTTTGCAAATGCTCATCAAAGTCTTTTCAGTCAACTTTTTGCAGATTGTATGACGCGTTAGCGAATTTTCAATCAACTTCACTTTTTTCATAACTATTGTAAATAAAATTACTTCATGACTAAATTCTGTGTCTGCATTCTCATTTATATGTTAATTCTTGATATGATTGTGCATATTCTTTGATGCAAATGCTAAATCAAGTACTGAGCTTGACTGCTTTGAATAACTATGATATGTTTTTATATCAAAAGTGTTAATCAGATTGCATTTATGTAAATTTACTCACTTTATTAATGCTTTCGTTCTAATAGAGTTTGAAATTTTTGCGTTTCATCAGCTATGATGTGCATTAAAGTCTTCAATGATAATAACTTTTTGCTCAGAATTTAGCATAACTTTTGCTAATTCTCGCTCAGTTGTGTATAATTGCTCATTATCTGCATTTTGTGACTTTTCGTTGTAAATATTAAACAATAAAATTCTTCTCTGAATTTTATTGTTCATTATTGATATCGCTTGCATATCTTTGCTATTGACTATGTTTGATTTTGATGTGCATGTAAATTTCTTTGCATTTTTCGCAACAAATATCAGTACTTTGACATGAGTATTCTGAACATTTGATTTGATGCAAATAAATGATGAATGCAAAATTGTTATATTCTTGTCTTTCATTCATGATTCTTGTAGTATAACAATGTCTGTCTTGTTTTTCGCAAATTTCATGCATGCATGCATAATTTGCGTTGATCTTGCACAATTGTGCTGTAGAATTCAAATATTTAACATGTTTGTAAAGCTTTTGTCATTTGCGTTGTTTTGTGACATTTCAAATGCATTACTCATTACAATTTCGTGACTAGATGATCTTTTTGTGAACTAATAAACTGAGCTGCCTGATATGTTTCACACATTACGTTGTTTGCGAAGTGTGCATTTTGACAGTTGCAACATCTAAAAATCATGTGATTGCATGATTGTATATTTTTGCACGTAGATAATTGACATTTATGCTCTCATGTCAGATGATTTCGTTTACAAAACAAGCATTTTAATGATTTATTGCACTTGTTCTGCAAGTGTTTGAATGTTTGACATCTCTGACACTGATCACTTGATCGATAATTTCGATATTCGACTGTTTAATATGTTGATCTCGCTGCTAGAACTCATTTTTTCAGATGTTTTTGTGCTTTGACTTTGATTTTGAACATCAGTATCGTTGAAGCATAATTCTTTCTTGCTTTATTTTCATCTTTTGATAATAATATCAAATTGATTATCAGCTTCAATTCAGAATTGTACTTCTTTAGCTCAATTCTCAGATATTTCATTTCAATCTTCATGTTAAAGATATCAATTTTCAGACTATGTATCACTATCTTGTATCATTTTTCATTCTTCTTGATACTTTTGACTTCGAATATATGCTCTCATATATCTTTTTGCTTCAGTAGAGCTTTCGTGATGTATTTCTCTGAAATCGTTAGAGCAATATTGTTATCTCTTTGTATTTTAGTCATTGTAACGACTTTTATGTCAGACTTTGCCTTCTTCAGTGCGTTGTTCATTGCATTGCGCATTTTCATCGCTTGTAAGATTCAGTTCTCATTTTTTGAAGTGACTATCAATCTTCTTTTGCAATATGATATCTCTTGTGACTTTGACGAGGGTTTTTTGATAATCAGGTTTCATTCATCTGCATTTGCATTTGTGTTTGCATTTGCATTTGCGCTTGTGACTTGAGCTGCTTTTTGCGCATATGTGAGCTTCTGCGTTGATTTTTGCGAACTTTGCATGATCTGCAACGTTTGCAAAACTTGCGTCTTCTGCGAGATTTGCAAGTTCTCTGTTCTTTGCTTTGCGTTGATTCTCTTTTTGATGTTTTCAACTTTTTGTTGTATCAATTGTAGAATGATCTTCAGTTTGTTGTTTATTTGACTTTGAAGTCAATCAATTTACTTCTGAATTGAGTTTTCTATGCTTTCGTTGCATGCTCTTTGAATGTAGATTAAGCTGTGACTTATAGTCTCTTTCTGTTCTGATATTGCTTGTCTTAGCTGATTGACTGCAAATTCAATTCTTTCACGCAGTCTCTTTATCTGCATCTCTTTAGAGATGACATCATAGCACTTGCTAGTACTAACTTCAATGCTAGCTTCTTTTTGCAAACTTTTCATTGCTTTTCGCTTTTTCATTTCTTTTGACTTTCACAATCGCTCATGTTTGCTCTTTTTGCTGCAAATTTGCATTTTGCAAATTGATTGTATTCTTGTCGTTGTGTGCATTTGCATGTGAATTTAGCATCAATGCATCAAGTGAACTGAACATGTATTGCGTTTTTCTATTTGCTGATGTGAGTGATTTTTGTTGACTGCAAAATAGATTGATAATGTCGTTTTGCAGTTGTTTGCTTGTTGATGAACTCATGCTAAGTTCATCTCATAGATTTATTTCAATCTTTAACATTAATTTTTTGATTTCTATCGTTGACGTTTTAAGTTCTGACTCTGAGCTATTGCTTCTGCTGAGTTTCACGTTACTATTCGCGAAACGAGACGAGAAAAAGTGCATAAAGAGACTCTTTATATTTCTTTTCATAGAGGTTTTTTTTCAAGTTTCAAGCTTCAAGCTTCTAGAAAATTCACTTGACATCACTTAAATATTTCTTTAATCTCTTACTCAGAGCGTTTCATGTAAACAGTAACTTTAGTGTAGAGATTTCTCAATTTCTATCTTGAAATCTGCAATAAATCATCTTCTATTATTGACTTATGTCAGATGAAAATGATATAAATCTAGTCTGCAAGAATCTAGATTACTCTTTTTGATAGAAAATGCTTGACGCAATTGCTTTATATCTCATGTATCAAAATAGTCACGTTATCTCGCTCAGAATAGTAACAACTAATCTCGACTTATTGTCTTGCACATCAAGAAAAGATAAAACAGATAGTGATTTGATAAGAAACTCTGTACTTCTCTGAAACAACATTGTTCTCTGTGCAATCTTTGAACACAAAAGAGTTCAATTTCGATTTTTGCATCAGTACGCAGTCTTCTGTGCTGTTCTAAAGTCGATTGATGACTTGTTCTTTTCATGTGAGTTTGCTCTTCAATTTGTCAATCAAATTACTGTCTGAATTGATGATTCTTTCTTTTACGTTGATGAACTCTCGTTTCGTCGCTGATTTTGACCTGCGTGAGCGCGAAAAATTTCAATTTTCGATTTTTGACTTGCAACGCAGTCATCTGTGAAGTTATTGAGTCGAATGAGAGCTTGTTTTGATCATAAGATTGTGCTCTGTAACTTGTTGATTGATTTAGTATATCATATGCTTCGATAGATCGCTGTCGTCAGTTGCTTCTACAAGAATCATTTAATGTTTGTTCTTGCTTGAAATGATGAGTCTTTCACTAGATGAAAGAAGTTGTGAGTTGAGCTAAATGTTTGTAAAACATTAATGTTGCAATCTTGTTTTTGAATGATTATTATGTTGAATTTACAAACTTTTCTGTTTATCAGAAATAATTTCTGAATTTTTAATGACTTTCTGATGTTATATTGTAAAATTTGCAGAAAGATTTGATTTGTCATAAAGTTATCTGTAGCTGTTGTTAACTCTGTGCAAAGACAGCTTTTTATATACTTTTAATCATTGAAAGTCTTTCACATTTTCTGATTTGATATTTTTATATTTGTTCAGATGTCATGTTTTCTGAGTTACTAATCATGCATGAAGAGCGATTGACTCATCTCTTCTTAACTTTCATCACTTGTCATGTTGACTTGTCAACATTTCAACTACTTATCATTATCAAGATATTCATTAAACTTACAAGATTTATTAAACTTAAGAAGTTCAAAAAGAAAGAAGAAAATAAGTGATTATCTTTTAATGCTTCAGAATATTTGATTAATCTGTTTTAAAAGATTTCTTCTGATTGCTTTATTTGTAGTTTTCACTTGAGACATGAGCATCTTCAGAATTCATGACTATTATTGCAGTTTGCACATTGTTTTTTATTCATCAACACAACGCACTTCTTGATGTAATGTTTGTCTGTGCATTTGAAGCAACACTCTTCATTTTTGCAAAATTTAGTCATATGATTAAAATTGAAGCATTTATAGCATTAAGTGATACAACAGTTTTTTTCAAACAATTTGCATGAACATTCTTGATATGAATTTAACATGTTTACATTTAGTAGTCAATTCATTATTGTTTTGATCGTGATTTTTACAATGAGCGATGAGTGAATCTTCTCACTTTCAACTATCTTCTTAAGTCAAGCTATTCTCAACATCTTTAAATCTTCATAAAGTCTCATGTTATTCTTTATCAATCTTTTGATGATCATCTTTTGATTGCTTATGTTTAATGTGATGCATACATCATATATTAATATCATGAAGCTTCTACGCATTACATGCACTGAGCTTACAATTCTCTTTACTCATGTCTGAAACTTTTCTAGAACTGCTTGAGCTTTCAAGCTCATCATGTGAAGTGCAATGTTTTCACTTTCAAGCTTGCAAAGTGACATTATTAAATTTCGTTGTATCATCAATATATTTGTGATTTCTTGAAAGATTTGATTGATTGATCTTTTTTATATCTTTTTCATCTTTTTTCTCTTCACTATTTTTATTAAAATGTTGCGTTTCTTGCAAAGCAATGATAAATTATTTCTGAATCATTACTTCTTCATTGTCACTTCTTCTCTTACTACATTAATTTATGATGATGTTTTAAATGTGAAATGTGTATTTTCTTGTATTTGTAGTTGTTTATTAAGAAGTTGAATGAATGTGTTTAACTTTTATACATTCTTCATGATAAATGCATCTTGACTTTCAATTCTCTTTTCTGAAATCAACATATTGAACGGTTGAATATCAAGAGTATTGATCAAGTGATCAGTGTCAAAGATGTCAAACATTCAAACACTTGCAGAACAAGTGCAATAAATCATTAAGATGCTTGTTTTGTAAACGAAATCATCTGACATGAGAGCATAAATGTCAATTATCTACGTGCAAAAATAAGCAATCATGCAATCACATGATTTTTAGATGTTGCAACTGTCAAAATGCACACTTTGCAAACAGCGTAATGTGTGAAACATATCAGACAGCTCAGTTTATTAATTCATAAAAAGATCATCTAGTCACGAAATTGTAATGAGTAGTGCAGTTGAAATGTCACAAAACAACATAAACGACAAAAGCTTTGCAAACATGTTGAATATTTGAATTCTACAGCATAATTGTGCAAGATCAACGCAAATTATGCATGCATGCATAAAATATGCGAAAAACAAGACAGATATTGTTATACTACAAGAATCATGAATGAAAGATGAAAATATAACAATTTTGCATTCATCGTTTATCTGCATCAAATCAAATGTTCAGAATACTCATGTCAAAGTATTGATATTTGTTGCAAAAAACGCAAAGAAATTTACATGCACATCAAGATCAAACATAATCAATAGTGAAGATATGCAAGCAATATCAATAGCGAACAATAAAATTCAGAAAGAAATTTTATTGTTCAATATTTACAACGAAAAGTCACAAAATGCAGATAATGAGCAATTATACACAATTGAGCGAGAATTAGCAAAAGTTATGCTAAATTCTGAGCAAAAAGTTATTATCATTAAAGACTTTAATGCACATCATAGCTGATGAAACGCAAAAATTTCAAACGCTATTAGAATAAAAGCATTAATAAAGTGAGTAAATTTACATAAGTGCAATCTGATTAACACTTTTAATATAAACATATATTACAGCTATTTGAGTCAGTCAAGCTCAATACTTGATTTAGCATTTGCATCAAAGAATATGTGCAATCACATCAAGAATTGACATATAAATGAGAATGCAAACACAGAATTTGATCATGAAGTAATTTTATTTACAATAGTTATGAAAAAAGTGAAGTTGATTGAAAATTCGCTGAACGCATCATACAATCTGCAAAAAGTTGATTGAAAAGACTTTGATGAGCATTTGCAAAAGACGAAAGACAAAATAATTATCAAGATGCAAAGAATCATGAGTTTAGAAGCAAAAGTCATTTATTTGACTGAATGCATCAAGAATACAGTGAAATTATTCGTATTTAAACAGCGAATATGCGTAAAATCAAAACTTTGATGAAACAATGAACTCATCAAAAGATGAAAGACGTTGTTGTCAAAAAAGCGAATCTGAAAAAGATGCAGAAGTGATGATGCATGAACAAAGATAGTGCAAACGCGAAATTTGTATCATGATGCAATAAAGCTGATCAAAAATCAATTCTGAATCAATTTTTTGAACAATGTTAAAGAGAAAGAAGTGTTTCAAACATACAAGTTCATTAAATCATGTTTAATTGAAAAGTTATCTTTGATACAAAACTTGCAAAAAGAATTGAAGATCAAATTCAATGAAAAGTGCAAGACATTTCTGAAAGCAATGTACTCATCATCTTTGAAAATTCAAATCAATGAAGAATTACTATTGAATGAAAGTATACAGTGATCAAGAGTTATTAAAGAAAAAATCAAGCACGCGATTAACTTTTCAGCATTCAGAAAAGCACTTGAATCAGATGATATGTCATTCACAATCATACAGCAAGCATATAAAACTGTATTGAAAATCTTCAATTTAATGTACTCAGATTTGATTGAAAATGACTATCATTTAAAGATATGACATGAAGACACGAAAATTATTCTAAAAAAATCAAACAAGTTGAATTATTCAATTTCAAAGATATACAGAATTATTACGCTGCTAAACTGTTTAAACAAAGTAGCAGAAAAAATAATAGCAGTGCAACTGTCTTACACAGCTGAAATTAATGATAAGTTGCTGAATTTTGATCAAATGAGAGACAGAAAACAAAGATCAGCTATAAATGCAGTACTAAATTTAGTACATGATGCGCAAATGATGAAAAGTCAAGAAAACACACTTATCTATTTACTTTTAAATGTCAAAGAAGTCTTTGATCATGTTGCATTGAAACAGCTGATCAAAATATTGATTAAATTGAAAATATCAGTCAATTTAATCAATTGAGTAAAATGTTTCTTACAAAATTGAGTTATTGACTTAGCATTTGACAATGAATGTCAGAAATTAAAGAAAATAAGCACAGAAATATCACAAGACTCATTTATCTCACTCATTTTATTTCTAATTTATATTCGATATTTGTTTTCAAAGATTTGCGCAAAGTTCAAAAATTTACAGTCACTCAGCTATATTGATGACGTGATGCTATACGTTGAGAAAAGAAATATTGACAAGAATGTGAAAATACTGAAAAACGAAGCAAAAATTGCTTTCACATGAGCTGAGAACAACGCAGTGCAATTCAATGATTCAAAATCTAAACTGATACACTTTGAAAAACATAAGATGACACTCAATCAAATAATTATTCTACTCAATAATATGATCATAAAATCAAAGACATGCATATGATGATTAAAAGTCTGACTGAATCAAAAGCTTAACTTCAAAGTTCATGTGCAAACGAAAATCATAACAGTCATAAGAACACTACACTCATTATTTAAATTAATGAATAGCGAGTGAAAACTAAATGTTAAATCAGAAAAGCAGTTATATCTGACATGCATCACGTTTATTAATGATTATGACGTCGAAATATGATGAAATAATCAAAAAAGCTACTTAGTTAAATTTCGCAAACTGCAAAATGCTGCATTACAAAAAATTCTGAGTGTATTTTGAACATCATCGATAGATGCTATGCAAATAAAAGTTGAAATTTCATCAATGAAGATGCAATTAGATCAAAAGTGTAAGAACTATGCAATTTAAATAGTTGAGTTATTAAAAAAACATTCTATCAGAAAAAGAATGTTTATTTCATACTCATCTTAATACTCTATCAAATTGAATCTAGATCTGAATGCATTGAAATATCTGAACTGAAACAAAACAAAGATGAATTTATCTTGAAAAGTCAAGAAATGCAAAGACAGATTCATGCAAATATATTGAATATTGAACAAAGTGCAAAAAACACTGAATTCAATAAAAGAAATTAAAATTTCTCACTTCAAGAAATCATGAAGTCAGAAAATTGAATATCTGACAAAGATGCAAATTGAATTCGCAAGAGATGAAACGTGCAAAACGATAAATACATACTATAGAAAACTGAAAGCAATAGTCAAAAAGACAAAAAACATAGTGATGTACATTAATGCATTGCAAACTCAAGAAAAGATAGCAGAGCTCAAAACAGAAATCGAAATCACAATGATATTCACGCACAAGTCTGTTAGATGCAGCAAAGCGACAAGTGTGATCAATGAAATAATCATAATGAAAGCGAAATTGCAAGCTATTGATGATGCAATCGCGATATGCAGCGAAGAAGCATCTGAAGACAGCGAAATTTGAGTGTATACAGACAGTCAAATGACGCTGCAAAGACTAAAAGCAAAGAGCAATGTCAACTCAAAGTTATTCAATAACATACAACAAAATCTGATCAATCTACAACAAAATCAATGTCATATGTGCATACAATGAGTATTGAGTTGCAAAGACATCATTGAAAATGAAGCAGTGAATCAATTGATTAAAGATGCAACATGAAAAAGATCAACAATCGACATCAGAAAAAGAATAATCGTGAACTTCATCAAAAAGCAAATAGACAAAGAGATAAAAGAGCAATGACTAATTGCATGAAACGACAGCATCAAAAAAGAAAGTTAGTATCAGAAGCACACAGCGAGAGTGAATCTGAGTTACAGATCACTAAAAAAGCTTCAAAAAATAGACAGATTGACGTTTTCAACGTTTATACAGCTAAAAATGAAACATGACTATTTTAAAAGCTATTTGCATCGATTATCAGAGAATAATTTGAACAAATGCTATGAAATATGCAAGGCGAAACAAACGTTGAAGCACTTACTACTGAACTGCAAACATTATAAAGCAAAACAGTTACAGCTTAAAGCAAAAGCACAGTTCAAAAACACAAACACTATATTGACGTTGTTTATCATTAAGATTGAAAGAATCGCAATGCTAAAGTACTTGAAAAGTACTTGAATTGCAACAAGAAAATGATTATTGAAAAAGAAAGAGTAAAGTGAGAAGAACATGAAGAAGCGAGAAAACAAGAACACGAAAGAAAGAAGTTGTTTGATTGAAAGTGCTTGTTTGCACAAACTATTGATGTGATTGATTAATGAAAAGATATAAAGCAGCGACTTTGATCAAGATACATGTAATTTAACATATGCACAGCGTCTAGACAATGTCATAGTCATAGATTGCATGCACTTAATGAAGAAATAAAAAATATTAAAAAATAAAAAATATCTTTTCTGAAATGTTTCAAAAACATCAAATCAGCTTCAAGATCACTTCTTTTCATGAGTGATCTTTGCTCTTTTCTTTCTTTAACATCAATGTTTATGTTAGTAAATTAATGATGCTGATAACTTTTATCTTGTTGTGTAAGCATTTAAACTTCACATTGCTGTCTCTTTGCAACGAGTTGACGCTGCTTGCAATCATCATTGAATATTTTTGATTCTTTAAGAACTCTGATGATTTAATAACATTTTCAAAGCATATTACTTAACAATTGTTGACTTCACACTGAAGAATAATGAACGTAAAATCTGTTTCTACATGTGAGAATGCATTTCATTGACTATGAATGATGCGTGTTTGCAAGACTAGCTTGTAAGATTAGATTGAAGAAACTAGTGAGTGAATAAAGATAACGACTTGACAAAAGATGAAAACTTTGCAAACTTTCACTTTCATTTCTTAGCAATTAGTTCTATCATTAATAAAGTGCTATTTTATTATCTTCTACTATGCAGTTTCACGTAAAAAGATCTCGTCATCTCACAGTTTTAATTGCTTCGTTTGCATGAAGCTTCTCAGTAAAAGATGTTGAACATGCAGCAACTCATCAAAAGTTGCATGATTGAAAGAAGTGATAACTTCTTTTACATTGAGAATTCATCATTTCATCAAAACAGATCTGAGAATCATGCATTCAAACATGCAAATGAGAAGTTTGAGTTGCAAGAATTTAATGAACAGACAGATTTTATCTCTTGACAATCAGCAAGCGAAGTATGCAAGCAGTTAAAGAATCTAAAGATGCAGAACATACTGCTTGTCTTACAACTTTACATATTGAAACTCAAGCGAGAAACTTGATCAATCTTTGATCATTGATGACAACATAGTGATGATCACTATTGAAGCAATGCACGCAAGCATGCTAATCAATCTTGCGAGTTTAAAGAGCAAAGCAACATGAACTATGATTCTCTGATGTTCTGACTGCAAGACTGCAAAGACTTCATAGTCATGACATCATTTGATTTCATTATAAAAGAAAAGAAGCTGCAATGATCTGCATCATACTTGTCAGAAAAGTCTTGCAATCAGTGATGAGATCATGTGATGAGCATGCATAATCATGATGAGATATTCAATTGAAAGTACTACATTGAATACTTGCATGCTAAACTTAGTGATTCTGAAATTTGTAACTTTCAAACAAAACATTGACTTAAGACTGCAAAGCAGCAAGTTGATCAAAGCATCACGAATTTCAAGCAATATTTTATCAAACTGTACACAGATCTGAACTATCATATATTCAATGAGACTTGCATGATGTACTTGCAAATGAAAATTAACAAAATCATCATGAATGAGTTTCTTTGCATCTCATACATCTTTATCAATTATGTCAATCTGTTAAAGCATTTTATAAACATTGATTTGCATCTGCAAGACACTGACACATTGTTGAAGCTATATTCGCAGCAAAGTGAGAGTGTAATGTTTCAGAAGAGTTTTTAATTCTTGCATGAAAAGACGAAGTCTGTTGTTGCAACAAAGAATTCTAAGTTCTCTGCTTTGAGCACGCAGTTTAAAGACGATGCAACACTCAAGTTCAATGAATTTAAGCAAAATGCTATTTCATTCAATCTTACATGTTGATCATGCAAGAAGATGAAACACAAGATTGATAAAATGATGTATTTCAACTACACATTTAAACAAGAGACTTGCAATCAAAGCAAAGAGATGAAAAAAGAGAAAGTCTGATATTCATCATCAAGTCATTAAATATAACTACGAAAAGATGATTGTCACATGCATTGATGATATCAATACTGACAAATGTTTCTGAGAAAATGCGCGAAGCTCACTGTTTTATTGATTTTGAGATCGAGCGAAATTTTATATTGCAATTATGAGTAAAAGAGCATGAGTTAGTGAAGAATCATGCAATTCTGAAACAGATTCAGACGATTAATGATCGTTGCATTTTCTGCTATGATATGCATCAGATCAATATTGAGTTGATTAATCATAAGAAAGTTTGCAAGAGTTGAAACATTGAGTTTCATGCTGTAAACATGCAAGAATATGATATGATTATTGATTACTCATGATTAGATGAGATTGACTTGAATATTCATTGATGCAAGCATTATTGATTGTATCAAGAAAACAGCGCTCAGCGTGCAAAGCAAATACAAGTTAATCTGTGCAAGATATTAAAATTTATTGAGCTGATAATGCTTGCAGCTAAGAAAAGAAAAGAGATTTATGTAGCTCTGTTCTATCAGCTGCTATCTACAGATGACTTATCATAGAATGCAGATTGTCAAACTGCAAAATGCAATGCACTTCAAGCGAAAGAATCAGAGATATTCTTATGAGTTCGCTGCAATACAAGACTATCTAGACAACGCACTAAAGAAGAAATAAATTCATTCATCAAGTAGTTTTGCAAAAGCATCTGTGTTGTTTGTAAAGAAGTTGAACGAAAGTCTTTGTCTATGTGTGAACTATTGTGATCTCAATGAAATAATAGTAAAGAACAATTACTTATTGTCTCTACTGTCTGAAATGTTAAATTGCTTTGCTCATGCAAGACACTTTATCAAAATTGATATTCATAACGTCTATCATTGCATTTGAATTTGCAAAAGCAATGAATGAAAAACGACTTTTCATACATGTTACAATCAGTTTAAATATCAGATGATGCTCTTAGAACTGACAAATGCTTCTATGATCTTTTAGTTCTATGTAAATCACACGCTTAAGTCATTCATGAATATTTGCTGCATAATATATCTGAATGATGTCTTAGTATACTTTGAGACGAAAGAGCAGCATTGAAAGCATGTGTGTAAAATTCTTTGCATGCTACTGAAATATTAACTGTATATCAAGCTGTCAAAATGCACTTTCAATCATAGCAAAATTATCTTTCTGAAGTTTTTCGTTCAAAGAAGAAGATTGATCACAGATAACTGAAATCATTCAAAATATTGAAGAAAATCAACATGCAAGCGTATAAGCTTAAACTATTTGAAAGATATGATGCAATTCACTCAATCTTTCATGTCTCTTTATTGAAATTCTGATACTCACGTGATGAAAATTTAAAGTTGCAGATCATTCTTGTAAAAGAAGAAAAGAAATGAGAGATAAAGAAGATATTTGATCAGCGAATCAAGAAAGAAAAGATTGAGTATTTAGTTTAATGAGCTGATTCATCTTTCTACGAAAACTTCTAAGAATCAATGAAAAATCTTAGCAATGCAAAGAAAATCATTGAGAACTACAAGACAGAAAGACAAGTACATCAGTCAACTGCAAAAAAGTCAAAGAAGAAAAAGAAAGACAGATTACATAAGAATCATGATTGAGAGAGTATCAAAAGCGCAAAGATGCAAGTTTAAGAAGTTAAAATTAAACTACAATTATAAAATCTTACGCAACATATGTTTTTTTAAAAAAGAAGAAGATGAATGTTGCAAAAGAATGAAGAAAAGAAGTGATTAATGATTGCAAGCGAGAACATTGAAGTGAAGAGAGAAGCTATTTATTTATCAGTGAATCTCATCATGCATTGCTTACTTCAATCAACATTTACAAGATGAAGATGAAGCAATGTGATGATAACAAGAAGTAACAAGAATGAGAAAGATGAAAGTCTTTATTCAATTGTTAAATACAATCTCACATGATTGAAAGAGAAGTCACTCACTCTTTCCTTGTTGAAGATGAAAAGTAAGATGAGTTTCAATGCAAGCATTGAGACAATAATTCATCACTTGCACAACATGATGCATCGACAGCTGAAGATGACACAAGACTGAGTTCATCATGCAATTATACTTTCTCATGAAGCAATGCTTGCATTTGTGAGCATGCTCGATGAAAGCATGACACATGTGAGTCGTTGCTGCGCTCAGACGATGAATGCAGCGATAGCATCAGATCATCTGATCACTACAATCTATCATGCATCAGCAATTATCAAAACATGCAGAAATAAATATATATATCAAGAATCATGAGTTCAATCTTTAATGCAGAAGACACGAAAGAAGCAGAAGAAGCAGATGTGATAAACGTTGCAATGATGACAACGCAATGAGAAATATACATTTCAAGAAAACAAGCAGACTTCGCAAGCATGTTAGCATGATCTCAATGAGCGCGAATGCTGCTACTTATCATGATGATGATGATGATGATGTTGATACTGCTATGTCATTCACATTAATTCATGAGCTGACTTGCATCACAACAACGCTGCAACGAAAGAAGCTTATATTATGAGCTGTGAGTTATGCAAAATATGCATAGCAGATCTCATGTTTCATCAGTTTAAAAGAGCAGTACTCACGAAAGAGTATGCTGAAATGAGACAAGAAGAAAAGAAAGAAAGAAAAGAAGCAAAGCTGAAGAATTGATATCAACAATCTTGCATTAACTTTGTTTATGCTTGTTAACATGATTAATTCATGATACTTCTACACAGATGTTAAAACGCTGAAGAAGTCATGACTATGCTATCAGTTACAAGAAGACAATACAATGCTATGAAGATTCAAAAGTCAAGTCTTTAAAAGAGAATGCAGTTGTAAGAATGCATTTCATCAACTATGAATGATGCATGTCTGCAAAACTAGCTCACGAAATTAGATCAAAGAAACTAGCGAGTGAATAGAAGTAATGACTTAACAGAAGATGAAAACTCTGCAAGCTTTTGCTTTCGTTTCTTAGCAATTAATTCTATCATTAATAGAATGCTATCTTATTATCTTTTACTACACAGTTTCACGTAAAAAGATCTCGTCATTTCACACTATATAAACAAGAAAATCAATAGCAACATCTGATATTCAACATGATACTTCAAAGATGTAAATACAATTACACTATAAACATTAACAGATGATGCACAGATGATTTAAAGAGTTATACACATTCATAAAGCATACAATTCATCACTCAGAAATTATAAAATCATTCATGAAAAAGAAAATCTTTCAGACATTGAAAAAATGTTGCACATGTTGAAAGAAAGCATTCTTGTAAAAGACTTCAATCTGCATCACTTCACATGAGAAGAATCATTCTATTCAAGATAACATTTATTGTCAAATGAGTTAATTAAAATGATCATAAACATTGATGCATCACTAGCATTATTTTAAAACACAATTATGAAAGATTATCAAGAATCTCAAATGATAATAAATCTGATCTTCATGATAAATGACATTATAAATTGATTAATACAATGTGAAATCAATGAAAAAATGAAAAACTTCTCAAATCATCTGTTAATACAGACAATTATAGATTTCAGAGTCTGCAAAGAGTCAGCGCGAAAATCGCGTTGCAACTGAAAGACAATGAATAAAAAGAAGTTTATTAATACTTTGAAAGAATAAATGTTGAAATCATTGTTGAATCATGAAATGAAGCATCAATGTATAAATGAATACATTAAATAACTGTTGAATGCACTGAAGAAGATCATCAAGATTTTCACTTTCTGAGTGAAATAATACAAAATGATCAAAGCAGAATGAATGAAGAAGTGTATAAAGATTATCAAGAGCATGTGACGAATGAAAAAAAGCTGTCAAATCGTTGATGATTGAATAAAGTACATTCAAGCATGTGATAAGAAGAGCAAGATCATCAGAAAATAGAAATGTAGTAAATATTAAAAAATCATGTAGAATGTCAAATAATTCTTGAGAAAACTGTTCAAAACTGCGAAATGAGCAAGAAATGCAGTTGCAAACACATTAACTCAAGCGACAATTTCTTCTCTGATCAAGTCAAAATGCTCTGATATCATCACAACAGCACAAAATAAAGTGAAAATGATGTTTTAAACTCATTTTTCATCATCTTCAAAGATTTTCATGCTGAATATAATAGACTTCAAGTACTCATTCTTGATTGAAGATGATGCTTCGTTGATGCATTGTAAAATTAAGAAAATCATTTACAAAGTGACATCTGACAAGATGTTGAGACACACGAAATATACAAATAGAATAATGCGCAGACTCGTCAACAACACGTCAGAATAAATATGCTTTTTCTTTGAAAGATGTTTACAGAAGAAAATATGATCAACTCAGTTCAAGAGCGCAGTCACAATAATGATGCAAAAGTTAAACAAGAAAAACTACTTTAATACAAAAATATATAAATCAATTGTGCTACTTAACACATTAAGCAAAGTATTGAAGTTCATCATATTTGAATATTTGCAAAATGTCATAAAAGCTTGCAACTTAATATTAAACATTCAGATGAGAGTTTGCAAGCACAGATTAATAAATATGACTTTGCAACTAATTATAGAAAAGATACATACTGTGTAAAGTGACATAAGAAGAAAAGTAATCTCATTGCTGAGTCTGAATGAGAAAAGTGCGTTTAACAATGTGATGCACAGCAGACTTTTATACAACATGAAGAAAAGAAAAGTTTCTAGACTGCTTCTTAAGTTTGTGAAAAACTTTCTGAAAGATTAATGCATCATGATCATAATTAATGATTACATGATGATGAAATGCAACGTGAATGTCAAAATATCACAAGATTCTTTGCTATCATCAATATTATATTTGTTCTACAATGTAAACTTGTTAAAAGCATGTGATGATATTAAGCTGAAAACTAACTTTACAGACTTCATGAATGATGTTAATATTTTGACATATGAAGAGTTTATAAAATGCAACTGCAGAGTTTTTAACGAGATTTATAATAGATGCAAACAATGATTGAAAATGCATGATATTAAATTCTTGATGACAAAACATAAGTTAATTCACTTTATGAAAATTTCTAAATGATTCAATATGAAGATTAATGTAAAGTTGATGAAACATCAGATTAACTTGAAATCAAATATCAAAGTCTTGAGAGTTCAACTGAACTTCAAGCTGAAATGAGCAACTTACATACATCATGTCAAGATAAAACTAGTGATTAAACAAAAAATCATACAGACAATTATTAAATTTACTTAAAATTCATCAATGATGATGAGTAAGTAAATATACTTCGTGATGATGCATTTTCTGCTTAGTCACGAAGTCATCATATAATTTACATCACAAAGAATAAAAGATCATTGAAAGAGTCTGAATATTAAGCTGAAATCAGTGCAAGAAAAAGCATTGTGACAGATCATTAATGTTTATCATGCAACATTAACAGAGACTTTACAAATGAAAATAAACATGATGTTAATAAATATTCACTTATGAAAGTTGATAATAATAATAATAATAAATTCATACACTCTTGTGACATTAATTAAGTTGACTCATGAGAGACTTTATGCTATCTATATTGAGTGAACAAAACTCTCTGAAATAGAAAATCACTCGCTGTTTATACAACTGCTTTGCGCAGTTGAAACTATCATTATGAGACTATGTATCAAATTAGTTCACGTTGATTGCATGTTAAAGAATGAGTGACTTAATTACTTTAAATTGCTTCAGAAGCTTCGTTTTCATCATCATTCTTGCAGCTGCTCTGAGATTCTTCATGATAGCAACAATTATTCAGTAGTTTAAGAAGTTAACGTTTTGTAACATTTTTAATTGCAGATGCAATCAGTTCAAGCAATGCATGAATACATGTTTCATCATTTGATGATTTCAATCACAGTTACATTACATGCTATTTGCATCTGAAACATTTCTGAAGTGCAGATAAGCATTCAAATTTATGCATTTAATTCTGATGTAAGTAATGAGAGTGCTTTCAATCTTCTGAAAATCATTTCACATCTTTATCATTTTGTTGAACAGATGCAATCTTTGCATCAAGATGATGTAAACATCTGCAATGCATTTTCTATATTTTTTTCATCATTGCTTTCACTGACTTCTATGATACTGTGCTATTATGATGCTGTCACTAGTTGAAATCATTGCAGCGAGAGTTAATCATTCACATTTTAACTGTATTTTCACATCTTTTCAAATTAAGTTGTTTAGAAGTATCACTTTCTTGATGATAAGAAAGTAAGAAATGATGCAATTGACACTCATCAGATGAGTGCATATCAGTTTGCATGCTTGTCTGATTTTCTGCGTACAATCATTGATTCAACTGCATAACATGATCTTGTTTTGTAGCATATTCAAATGAACATGCAGCAAACTTATGTACATTTCTGCTTTCAGAGTCTTGATGCTTATTCTTTTGAATACTTTTGCAACGTGATACAAAGTCTGATTCTGTAATGTTTCAAGTCTGCATTCTTTGTTTGACAATTCTTTCTCTTTTTCTTGCTGATGTCAAATTGATGCTTCAAATGCAATTTCTGATTTTATTACTGTTGAGTATATTTATTTTGCTTTTGTGAAAATTGCTTCTCATGTAAAGACTTTGAATCAACTAAGTGCTAGCATTCATGTGATGTGATTTGCTTCAATTTGACAAAGATGCGCACTTCATTGCAATTTCATGTTCAGTTGTACTCTCAGAACTTGTACATCTGATTTCAACTTAATGAGTGAGCTTTCTATTTATATGCTAATCATCATGTCAAATCTCTTTGATTTTCTGATGAAGTGCATAAATTCATACTTTTCTGATGCAAATGTTATGTCATGAATGTAAGTTCATTTCATGCAAACATCATGCATTTTACTCAGTGTTTTGCAAATTTCTTCAATGAATTTATCATATGTTAGAATGTTAATATTGTTTATGAAGTTGAATACTTTGATTTTAATACTCAGTGCTTTGCACTTTTTAATCAGACTTGCGTTGAAGAATAGAAAGAAAATCAATGAAATGAGAAATTTCTGTGATATGTTTGCATTTATCTCATGCATGTCACTCATTTACTCATTGAATCTCAGTAATGTTTTTTGATTCTTAAGAAAGCTGCATGCTCATTTGACTATGTAGTCTGAAATTCTTTTCATTTTCAGTGTATGTAGAAGTCTGACATGCAAGACTTAATTGAATGCTTTGATGATGTTTAAACTTAGCATGAATGTTACATATTTGATTTCACAGTCTCATATTGTGTGAATCTGATTTACTAGTAAATTTAATGTTAAGATCATGAATTGCTTGCATCTCACTTTCATTTGAGCATCAGATAGCATGTGATGAATCTCAGCTATATTGCTCAGTCTTTTAATCATGATTGACTTCAGAGCTTTTTCTATGATATCAAGCAAAGCAATGAGTCAATATGTCTTTGAATCAATACAATTGCTTTTCTTTAATTTGCATAGTACTATCATTTGAATCTTTTTGAACTGCTTCAAATGATATCTGTATGTTACACATGCATTGAATAAACTCATCAATATTGAAAACAGTTTTGCAAAATCTGTCTGCAACACTCTGTTTGAAATGTTTAAAATGTTTAATGCTTTGTCTACTTTTACTTTTTTGATTATCTGTCTTACTTCATCTTCTGAAATGTGTAAGTTAAATGACATTGTCAAAAGTATAAATGAATTTATGATGTTGTTAATATTTGTCTGAAAGAATGAAAGAAAGAATTTTTCTTGCAATATTTCAATCTTTTTCTTGAACGTTGTTATCATTTAATCAATGTTACTTCACTTCAGTAACAAAAACTGAGAAAGTTTTTTAGATAGCTGACTTTCAATTCTGACTCATTTTGCAAAGCATTATATTGACTTGAATGCATCATTCAGCTCATGCATTTGTGATTTGAAATGTGCACACTTTGCTTGTTGAATGATCTTGTTTTTATGATCATTGTGTTTCAGATATTCATTTTATGCATCTAGTATGCTCTGTATTTTTCATATAATTTGCAGTCATCTTGATTCAGTTACTATCTTTGAGCAGTTCAAATTTCAGAAGTTCTTTGTTTAACTTAATGACTTTGTCAAGAAAATAAATTTCTCAATGATCTTCTGTAACATCTTGATAACTTTGCACATTCTTTCATTCATCATCATCTTGCTGTTCAAAGAATGATTCAACGAAAGATGCATATGCAAATACGCGCTCAATGCTTCTATATTTATTTTCTTTCATAGTTATTAAGTTAAAGATTGTACTGAAGTTGTTTATAAACAAAGTTCTATAACAATCAAAAGATGATTCAATTCTTGATGCAAATTAATGTATATTTTACACTTGCATGTCATGAACTGTATTTTCTTGCTACTAAAGATCAGATCAATAGTTGTAAACTGATTATGAGTCTTGTGAGTAATAATGCTTGATTTCAGCAATAATTTCAGCTTAGTGTTAGTAATGATGTCAAGTAAACTGTTGATCACTGCATGTTAAGTGAAGCATCTTCATTTCTCTCAGTAAGAATGATGTAGATTGAAATCTTTCATAATCAGTTGTTTGCAATCATCTTTGAATAGTTTGCTCAAGTAAGAAATAATTGAAGATCTTTTTATAAATGTAAAGAACAATGAACATGAATTGTAAACATTTATAAGTTGCAACATTTGCATTTTATCATCTGTGTTGTAAGTTAATATTCTGATTAAGCAGATGTTTGACTCAACTGTTTCTATCATTTATTGATTGAATTTTAAGCATTTGTTCACATATATGCATGTTCTTGACTGTGATGACGTGTTTTTCACTAGATAAAAGAAGTTGTGAGCTGAGTTAAATAATTAAGTGTTGTTAATGTTGCAACTCTGCTTCTGTATGATTATGATGTTAAAATCACGAATTTCTCTGTTAATTAAAAATGATTTCTGAATTTTTAATGATTTTCTGATGTTGTATTGCAATATTTGTAGAAAAAAATGTTTTATTATAAAGTTATTTGTAACTGTTGTTGATTCTGCAAAAAGAAGACTTTTTGAATGCTTTCAATCATTAAGAGTCTGTCTCATCTTCTGATTTGTCATTTCTGACTTTGCTCAAATGATGTTTCATCTGAGTTACTACTCACATAAGAGAAACAATCAACGTGTCTCTTCTTGACTTTTATCATCTGTCATGTTGATTCATGAGCGACTAGACTGCGTGTTTTCAGCATAACTGTTTTTGAACTCAATGAATTCGCTGAACTGAAAGAGTTCATGAACTTCGAAGAATTCATTAAATTCAAAGAGTTCATTGAATCTGCAAAGCTTGAAGACAGTGAAGAGTTCAAGAATTGCAAGAATGTGCAATTGTATTTAGATGCTTTTAAATATCTGAATGATCTGTTTCTATAGATTTTAAATGCTTGTTTCATCTGCTGTTGTCATTTGAGACAGATGCATTTTCAGAGTTCATGATTTTTGTTGCAGTTAATGTAGCATTTTCTATTTGAAGATGTTATGCACTTCTCAATGTGATGTTTGTTTGTGCACTTGACGCAGCGTTGATTCTTTTTGCAGAATCTGATCATATAATCAAATTGTTGACATCTGAAGCATTATGTGATGTGATAGTTCTTCTCAAACAGCTTACATGCAAATTCATGATATGCATTTAACATACTTACGTTTATCAGTTGATTTATCATTGCTTCGATTGTTATCTTCATAATGAGTGACGAATGAGTCTTTTTACTCTTTGCTACTTTCTTAAGTCAAACTATTCTTAGAATCTTTAGATTTTCATGAAGTCTTGCATTATTCTTTATCAGCTTTCTAATGACTTTTTTCTGATTGTTCATGTCAATTGTAGTGCACATCTCATGTGTCAGCACTGCAAAGATTCATCGCAATATGCATGTCAAGTTCATAATTTCTTTTGCTCATTCTTGAGTCTTTTTCAAATTTGCTCATGCATCTGAGCTGACTGCATGAAGAAAGATGTCTTTGCTACTCAGCTTGCAAAGAGACACAATCAGATTTTGTTGATTCATTAACACATTTGCTATTTTCTGAACAATCTGCTCAATGATCTTCTTCTGCATCTTTTTTATTTCTTCTTTGTCTGCTATCTTTATCATGATTTCACATCTTTTATGAAGTAACAACAATCTCTCTTTGAGATGTTGCTTTCTCATTGATAATTTTTCTCTTATCACGTTTATTCATGACATGATTTTCACTGAAAAACGCGTATTTTTCTGTGTTTGTAACTGCTTGCTTAGCAGTTGAATTGATATCTTCAGTTTCTGTATATTTTTTGCAATGAATGCGTTCTGAATCATGTGATGTTTTTCTTCTGATTTGAGTCGAAGACAATGCATCAGCTTCAATGCTATTTCTTTTCACAAGTAATTTTTGCTCATCTTTTTCTTTAATGTTGATGTCTTTATTAGTAAATCAATAATGTCAGTTATCTTCTCTTCATCATTGCATGAGCATTACAATCTCGCGTCACTGTTTTCTTGCAACATGTCAACATTGCTTGCAATCATCTTTGAACTTGCATTGCTGCAACTTGTACAATTCATCGTCGTTTAATCATTCTCTAGATTCATTCTGTCTTGCATGTAGTGCTCTTTTTCAAGATTTGTTGTGTGCATATTATGATTGTTTTTTCCAATTTAATTAATGTTACAAGAATGTATGAATTTATTAATAATAATAATAATAATAATAAATTCATACATTCTTGTGACATTGATTAAGTTGACTCATGAGAGACTTTATGCTATCTATATTGAGTGAACAAAATTCTCTGAGATAGAAAATCACTCACTGTTTATACAACTGCTTCACGCAGTTGAAACTATTATTATGAGACTATGTATCAAATTAGTTCGTGTTGATTGCACGTTAGAAAATGAGTAACTCAATCACTTTAAATTGCTTCAGAAGCTTCGTTTTCATCATCATTCTTACAGCTGCTCTGAGACTCTTTGTGATAGTGACAATTATTTAATAGTTCAAGAAGTTGATGTCTTGTAACATTCTTGATCGCAAATGCAATCAGTTTAAGCAATGCATGAGTACATGTTTCATCATTTGATGATTTCAATCTAGATTGATCATTGAGTTGAGTTTCAAGTTGACATTTTGAACTTGAATCAATATCAAGTCAAGTTGCTTATATTTTCAACTCGACACGACTCAACTCAACTAGAAATTGAGTTAACTCAACTTAACTCATCAAGAACTCAAACTTGACGTCAAGAGTGCTAAGAATAGAAACATAGAATAACATGTTCACTTGTTCTTTGCATTATCTTTTTGCATTACTCATTGCATCGTCTATATATTGCATTATCTTTTCGCATTACTCATTACATCATTTATATACTATCTTCAAGCTATTAACAACTATTGTTGTTAATACAAACTATTTTATAAAATGTTTAGTTCATTGACAACTTTCAATCTGTCTGATGAAAGCATTTCACATAGTTCATCTTCAGATAGTCTTCATTCTGAAGACTTTGCAAGTCAAGTTTAATGATTTATAAATTCTTTACATCATTTCAAAAAGAAAAAGATTAAACAAGAAGCAATGAACAAAATTCATCAGAATTTCTCACAGCTCAAGATAAAAGAAAATAGCAAGTATGTTCAATGAACTTTGAATATAAATGACTCTTTTCTACAATGATGATCTCAAATCTCTGTTGTCAAGAGTATTTAAAACAAGACTCAAAAAAAGATAGTTAATTTGCTCTGATTCAAAAAAGTTAAAGACGATAAGCAATTTAATATATGAAATTACTTTATACAGTTGACTTCAATTGTTAAAGAATTGTTTAAAATCTCATGCACAATTTGTCATAAGATTATGAATCATTCAACAGCTTTTGATAACTTTAGCACGTCTGCTATGAAAAAGCATCTTGAATCAGACTTTTGCACAGCGACAGAGCAAAAACGCGAACATTCACAATCATAGATTGAACTGACTTTCAAATGAGTAAGTCATATCTGATAATGCAAATTGATAATGCAAAATTGATAAACTATTAGAAGAAAAGTTATATTAAGTTAGTTTCTGTCTTCAATTAAGAAAATTGAAAAGATCAATTATGCAAGATCTTTATTGACTTGAATTTACTTTTTTGAATCATTGATAATGAGCAATTTCGAAAGCTGCTACAAATACTTCATTCAGATCTGCAGATTGTGCATTGCACAAAGATGACAATCATGATTCTTTCATACTATAAGAAAATTTGTGATAAGATCAAATTGAATTTTACAGAGTCATGATGTATCTTTATTGTTTTGAATGCATGATCTAGTTCTCAAAGAGTAGCGTACTTGAGAATGTTGATATATTGAGTCAATGTCAAATTTCAGTTTCATGAACATCTTATTGAATTTACGTCTTTCAATATTAAGCATATTGATTGTCAATTGATGATGAAGTTAATGAAAATTCTGAAGAACTACGTTATTAAAAACAAGCTTTTTGAAATTGTTATTGATAATGCAAGCAATAATAGTATCTTGAAAGAGAAACTTGAAAAGATCATGAATCATCACAAGTTTCAATGAGACAAAACACAGAATTTCATTAATTGCTTAACTTACATCATTAATCTTATGACTCAAGATTTTATTCAAGCTTTTGAATCAAAGACAATAGCTGATAATGTTATTGTTCAATTAAAGAATGAGCAAGTGCAAGATATTGAAACAAGCAGAGAATTATCTGTTGTGATCAAAAATATATTGCTTCAAATGATAATGCAAAAAAGTAATGCATTTATTAATCATGAAATTAGATTCATGCTCTGATAATAGCTGTCAACGACTCTTCTCAGCAATTGATTTGCTTCAGAGCTTTTCAAGAGCAGAATGACAAAAAATCTAGAAAACTGATACAAGATATTTGCATTCATTGAAACTTTATGTACTTGATGCTTCATTAAGCATATCAACTACATGAATTTGTTGATCTTTGAACAGAGAAATACTGCGAAGATTTCAAGATTGCAAAGATCAAACTTGATGAAAGCAAGTGATTCATGATTTTGCTTGTTAACAATTTATTAAATCTCTTCTATGAATGCACTTTAATAATATTATGAACAATTAATGCAGATATTTACTTGAAATTTTAAATATTTAATGCACTTTTCAATCATCTTGAGCAGATTGAAAAGAATATAAGAAGAAGTACTTGCTCATTGAGTGCTGTTATAGTAAAGACTTGCAAAAAAGTCTTAATCAAACTTGCAAAGTATTGTGTCAAGATTGAAGACAGCAATGAAACAATATATAATCTTGCAAATATTCTGAATTCTACAATGAAGCTAAATCTTTACAAGACTTGAGATGACAAAGACAATAAAGATACAGATTATGATAAAGAGTCTGTTCACTACAAGATCAAGTACAAGACAGAGTTCAAAAAGTATTTTCATCATTACTATGAAGATTCAGCTGTCGATTTGAGAGCAGAAGCACAAAAAGCAAGAAGTGATGCTGATAAAATAATGCATTATGATAATGCATTTGATCATTTACTAATGATCTTGTAGTCTGTTGCAACTGTTAGAAGATCATTGCTTTAATAATCTCAGCATGCTCATTCTTTTCAAGATGAAGATGATCAATATCTTTGCACTGATGTTATAAATGAGAAATGTTTGACATGATAATTTTGAAAAAACAATGCTTTGAATTTTTCTAAATTGATGCAAATGACTAAAGATGTTTTTTCATGCTCAATATTCTCAATAAATATTGAGTGAACTTTCAATCTTGCTAAAAGAGTATGTTGATGAAATCGATCACAGATAAGTTCAAAAACGATGAAATAAATAATGCTGATGAAGTATTACAATTGAACTATGAATTTGAATTCAAATGAAACTATTACTGAACTCTGAGATATTTATTACAAAGAGAAAAATGATGATCAAAAGATCAATGAGTCTGCTGATTCATTTCAAGTATCTTTGAAAACTGTTCTGATGCAGATTTATTTATAAATCTGCAATATCATCTCATTTATTAAAAGTCTTGCATTTAAAGTAAGTACTTATTAGAAGTACAATTGAATCAATGCACAAAAGTAATGCAAATGTAATTTCAAGAATTACATTGTTTATTTAACTGATGAAGACAGACATTTTCTAGTCTGTTTTGAAAAACATGACATCAAGATTCATCATGAGATTCTTCATAAATCTCATATTTCTATCTTGAATGATGATGCATTTGACATGAATTGTCATCAAGTTGATGTTTGCATAGAGCAAAATGTCAATGAAAATTCTACAACAAGAGTGATAATGCAAAGAATAATGTACTTACTTTTCATAAAGAAAATCATAAAGTCTTCAATGACTTCTTGAAGAGCACTCAAGACAAAGCGCTGAATGCGAAAATCATATTGTAGCATGTTCGCTTAAGCATAATCATGCATAATCTTTTTAATCAGTCTTTCGAAGATCATTTTGAGAATGAGATTTTCTGCAATCTTTTGATATTTTCAAATTTCACGCAGCGTAACAATGTCTGATTTGTAGCGTCTTTTCTGTTACAAAGCATTAGTATGTCAGTAGATAATGCATTATTCATGTGCATTATCTTTTTAGTAGTAGTAGTAGATTTAAAGATTGAAGTTTCTTTGATAGCATAATGATCAGTTGAATGCATCAAACTCTTAGACATTTTACATGCTGATGCATATGCTAAAAATGAACTTGTCAACAATAAACAAGTCATATTGCATTATCAGTATGCATTATTGATAACATTCTTGCTGCATGTCATTGTTTATCAAGAATGATTGATTTAATTTATGTAAACTTGATTTTTGAAAGTATTATCTTTGAAAGTATTATTTATTGAAGCGTTGATTACTAAAATGATTCAAGAAAATATAATAGAAGAAGTGATTGAAAAATCAGAAAAGAAATTGAAGAAAATATTGAATAAGTGTTTGATTTGATTTGATTTGATTTGAATTCATACATTTTTATGACATCAATTTAGACTCAACTCATGAGAGATTCTATGCTATTTATATCGAGTGAACAAAACTCTTTGAGAAAGAAAATCACTTGTCGTTTATACAACAACTTCACGTCATTGAAACAATGATCATGAGACTATGTATCAAGTTTGCATCTATAGCTTATATTCAGCGCGTGATGCTCAAGTAAACTTTTAATGAGTGTCTGTATTGTTCATTTATAATGCATTGTCTTTGCTCTGCTTTTCATTGATGATATTCTATACAACGATGTTTTGATTCAATTCTTGATTCAAAGATGAAAGATGTTTTCTTTGCATTCATGATGCTCGTGATTGTAACGTATGTAAAGCTGTGTTTTCTTACTCAATGATTATTATTCATTGCACAGAGAAATATGTGATGAAAGAGAGATGCACATGATGAGAAGATAAAGTATGATTGTACTGAGTAATTCTTTTCTTCTCTTGATTTGACTTGTGTCACGTAGACATTGAATGAATTGTTAGTATAGATGTGCAATTGCAATCATTCAATGATTGACTCTGATCAATAAAAGAGAATGCGTTCTGATCATTCTTCTGCGCTCTCAATTTTTCACATAGATAAATGTATGACTTGATGTCAAGTAAAGAAGATGAGTTCAAGCTCTCTCAGTATATCAATATGATTAAAGAGTCACTACTTCTTTAAGCATTGTAATCACGACTTTCAGACTGAGATCAACTATTTTATCTGATATCTTTTCATCAATTACTTGATGATACTATCAATATGATGAAGATGTTTCAGTATATCGACATGATCATTTAAGTTGCAAATTCTTCAATCACTTGTAATCACGACTCTCATACTGAGATTGACTTTTTCACTAGATATCTTTTCATTTCTTTGACATTGACATGTCATTAATCTTCTTCGAAGATCAATTGTGACTGTTAGAAAGAATGTTGTCACATGAGTGAAAACTTTGCATGACAACTTTTCTGATCATGCAACATTCTAACATCGTTCAAACTGCATTAAATTGAGATCTCTTGACTCTTCTGACTTCTATTCAAACATAGAATAGAATCAAAAGATTCGTAGTCAACATCACGTACAGATGAATCTTGTTATCAATTATTGAATAAGTGTTAAGAAATAAGTGTTAAGAATAATAATTAAATATTTCTCGTTGCACTCAAATTCATCTCACTTGTTGAATTTTTCCCTTATTTTTCAAAATTCTCTATCTGTTCATATTCTATCAAACTACTTAAATTTCATTGATACTGTTATATTACTCAAATGCATTATCAAGAGAACAATGCTGACTTTAACAGATACTTTTCACTCTGTTCAACAGTTCAAAGATAATTCTTTATGAAAATTAATTCATCTTACTTGATGAACTATCAGTTTATCTCTTACTTTTCAAAATTCTTTATCTGTTCATATTTTATCAAACTACTCAAATTTCATTGATACTATTGCATTACTCAAATGCATCATCAAGAGAACAATGCTGACTTGTAACAGATATTTTTCACTTTGTTCAACAGTTCAGAAATAATTCTTCGTGAAAATTAATTCATCTCACTTGATGTTATATTTCTTACTTTCTCAAATTCTCTACAAGTTCATATTCTATCAAACTACTCAAATTTCATTGATATTGTTGCATTACTCAAATGCATTATCAAGAGAATAAATACTGACTTTAACAGATAATGTTTACTTTATTTGTAAACTTAAAGTCTATCACAAGTCGAAATCGTGATGAAAATTGATTCAATGAAATCAAAAAACACTACAAGTAACAGAATAATAATCATGTAGTTATATTTAAATGATTACACAAACTAAGACAGTTCAATGTTTGAAAAGAAGTGAATGAGATCAACAAAGCAGCAATGAAAGACAATGTAAGAGATGAGATAGAACAAGAGTGAAAGAACAAAGATATTCATGATAATGCATCTCAGTAATGCAATACTAAATAAAGCGTTGATTTATTTATAGTTGAATGCTTTGAATTGAAAATCAGATGCAAGACAGATGCTGAGATTGTTGCTGAAATGACACAGCTTTTTAATATAACTGCTGCAACACAAGATGCAAATAGTACTGCAGAGAAAATTGCTTTAAAAGTAATGAAGATATGCATTATTTATATGCATTATCTTTCAGTTGTAGAAACTAATATTAATTTTAGAAGACAACAGATGAGCTGAACATGAGTGAAGAAATATTAAAATTTATGATCTTTATAGTTCACTTAATTCAACAAAGAATTCTTTATCATGATGATCTGAAGAAGTTAAAGCAGACTGATGATATTAATTTTATGACAGCTTTTCAGAGTTTTGCAACAGAATTCATCACTTTCTCAACTGTCAAAGAATGAGAAATTCAGAATTCAATACATGCAATAAATTCTAATTCAAATGATCTCATTATAGTAGAAAACAATGATGCAAAGATGTGCTATGAAGCAAAGAAGAATGAGAAGAAACTACAACATGATGAATATGAGATAATCAGTAGTGAGAAGAAAGAGAATAATGAAAGTGAAAAGAAAATAATAAAGCTGTTTAACTAGCGAACAGCGCTGATCTTACTTTCTAAGTTCTAATCATAATTCATAATTTTATAAATTCATAGTGCATTATTTTTTTGCATTATCATGAAGAGTGTTCAATAAAAAGTCATGATGAAAATCATGAAATCTTTATGATGAAGACTGTTCAATTAAGCTATTTACATTTATTTAATATCTTGTCAAGTTAAGTTGAGTTGTTGAGTTGAGTTGTTGAGTTGAGTTGTTGAGTCAAGCTTCTCAACTCAACTCGAGTTCTTGAGTTCAACTTCTTAATTCAACTCAACACTTTTTCAAAAAAATTTCAACTCAATTCAACACTTTTTAAGTCGAGTACTTGATTCAAACTCAGATACTTGACTTGATGCAATCAGTTTATTTCAATCATAATTACATTGCATGTTATCTGCGTCTGAAACATTTCTGAAGTGCAAATAAACATTCAAATTTATGTATTCAATTCTGATGTAAGTGACAAAAATGCTTTCAATCTTTATCATTTTGCTGAACAGATGCAATCTTTGTGTTGAAATGATGTGAACATCTGCAATGCATTTTCTATATTTTTTTCATTATTGTTTTCACTGACTTTTGTGATATTGCACTATTGCAATGCTGTCACTAGTTGAAATCATCACAGCAAGAGTTAATCACTTGCATTTCAACTATATTTTCGCATCTTCTCAAATTGAGTTGTTCAGAAGCATCACTTTCTTAATGATAAGAAAGCAAGAAATGATGTGATTAATACTCATCAAATGAGTGCATATTAATTCACATGTTTATCTGATTTTCTGTGTACAATTGTTGACTCAACTGTGTAACATGATCTTGTCTTGTAGCATGTTCAAATGAACATGCAGTGAGCTTGTATACATTTTTGCTTCTAGAGTCTTGATGCTTACTCTTTTAAACATTTTTGCAACGTGATGCAGAGTCTGATTCTGTAATGTTTCAAGTTTACATTCTTTGTTTAACAGTTTTCTCTCTTTTTCTTGCTGATGTCAGACTGATGCTTCGAATGCAATTTCTTGTTACAAGCATATCAAGACTGAACAAGGCTGAAGCTTTAATTAATTCGCAGTGCATGCTAGCGAATACTTTGTATAATGATTAGAACTAGTCAATGATTTAGTCGAAATCTGATCTAGATCTGACTCAGGTTTAACTCAAATATGACTCAGTATCTTTTTTCTTTTCTAGCATTTTCTAATCAGCTTTTATTATCTTCTAGATAAACACACTTCTTTGTATTATGAGTAGTCAACAGATTTCTATGACAAACACATTTCTTTGTGTCACAAACATCTTTCAAATCAACATCTTTCTTATGTTTTAACACGTCTTCTTTAAGACTAGCATCAATCTGAGTAACTACTATATAAAGTGTGTTCTTTTTGTCTTTTGTATCTTCTTTCTTCTGTATTCTTAAAGTTTTAGTTATAACTATCTCTATCAATCAAACATTCTAGTCATACACGCACTCTGATTAGTTTTTAGACATGATCTTAACATTACTTTAAGAATTTGTTAATCACATGATACTGATCTCATTATTAATTCAAATTCACTCAACTGACAATAAAATGAATATAAAGAAATTTGTGTATTTGATGATCAATGTTATGAACATGCCTGAATCGATCAAAGTTCAGATCTAACTTTAATCAATTTGATTAAAATCAGTCATGATGCTATGTCTAGTTTGAATCTAGCGCATTTCTTTGAATCATTCTCAGCACTTCTTTTCGTTGTTCAGCACTTTCTTCATTCACTTCTTTCATCATTCTTTTAGACAAACACATCTGACATATTACATCACATCTGTATCGAGCCTAGCGCAGTCTCAAGTCATTATTTATAGAAGAGCTTGCACTCTTTCTCTTCTGTATTCTTAATGTCTTGTTATAGCTATCTCTAAAGAACAATACATATATATCAGCTCTGAGTTTCTTTGATTGAATGATCTAGGCATGATCTCAACATTACATTAAGAATTTCGTTTATCATACGATACAGATACTCATTACTCGTTCAATATACTTGTTCAGGCAGATTGAGTCTAAAGAAATTCGTTTACCTGATGATCGACGCAATCGAAAGACAGAACAACACTAGAAAGTTTATAAAATTAACAGCGAGGCTGATTGAATTGCTAGACGACTTACAGCTCATTAAGTATGCATCGTTCACCTTGATTAATAGAATCAGCAATAAAGAATCTTCGTTAATTGCTAGAGAATTAAATCGATCAAGAGAATTAATCAATTCTCAAATCAAACAACAAAAATGACTTCATCTTCTATTGTCGAGCATCACTCTTCGCTCGATTTCTTCTTTTTAAAAACACTCGTTCAATTCAATCTCTTCTTTCTCTCTCATCATGTCTCATTTCTTCAAAGAGCGTTTCAAAGCTTCATTCTTCATTGTCAAAGATAACAACTCATTCGCTGAAATCATAACATCTTCTATGACTATGAAAGCTTTGAAGAAACGATGCGAAGAGCTGAAAGCTAGGCTACAAGCTAGAGAGATTATCTCGTCATCATCAATCTACTCTGAGCGTTCTAGATCTCAGAAAATACTCGATTCTTCGTTGTTCACTGATGAAAAGAACTCTATCTGAGAGAACTGGTATGAAAAAGTTCAGAACAAGCTGAAAATCAACGTCGATCTCTTTTCAAGTGAACGAGTCAAGCTGAGCTACGTACATTTCAGATTATTCGATGATGCAGCTGAGATCACTCAGTCAAGACGTGAATGTGACTGTTTCAACTCATACAAGATCGTCGATGAGCTTTTGAAAGAGCTATCTCAGTTGTTTGATGATTCAGATAAAGAAGTCAACTTTCGTAGAAACTACTACAACTTGATTCAAGAACAGAAGAAATTCAGCGAGTTTTATACTCAATTTCAACGACTATTCTTCTATTTAGACTATCAAGAAAAACAGCTGATTATCAATCTAAAGAATAGAATAAATTCTCGACTTTGATTCGCTTGAGTAACTCAATTGATTCAACTCAGTACTCTGAAAGAAACTCGTTTCTATCTCATTCAATTGAATAACGATCAACGAGCTATTTGAGAGATCAAGAATAGAAAAGCAATGATCAAAGCTTAAACAACTAAACAGATCATCTTCGCTGAAGAATCAGTCAAAGCTACTCATAGAATCATAGAAATGAAGATGATTGATCAATCACAATCACGTGACGCTGTTTTGACTAGCGTCAAAGAAAATGACTTACTAATCGAAAACTGCTTTCTTTGTCATAAGTCTGATCATACTTCTAAAAAGTGCTTGAATAGATCTTTCAGAATTAACGCATTAAATGACGAGTTTGATCATTCTTTGAACTTCAATTCAGAGTTTGATTCAAAAAACTAGTCATCTCTTTCAGAATCATTGAAGAGGTAAAGATCATTTCTTTGTGCAATTTAATTGACGAAATTTCATCTATCGAAGAGAACTACTTCGAAAAGTCATTTCTAGTTGATGTCACTCTATTCTTGCAAGACGAATTCTTCAAGCTATGATCTCTGATAGACAGTGACTCAACGATCTACATCTTGATTCATACAAAGCTAGTTAATCAAATATGTCAGAAGCTCGAAATTCAACTCATATGATTAGCTAAAGAGAAGTTAATAAGAGAATATGACGAAAAGCTGATGAAGAAGATCATTACTCATAAAATTCTACTCAATCTCACAGTCGAAAGTCATAAGAAATTGACTGTTTCAATGTTAATAGCTGATATAAATCATCATGACGTCATATTAGAAAAGCTCTGAATGAACAAAAATGAAATACTACTAAATATGCAAAACGATGTCATCGTTTTTTTGAATCAATTAGAAGCTTTCATTTCTGTTTTTTTGATGTCAGTCAGAGCTTCACACTCAAAATGATCATGATCATCAAATTCTTCTATCAGTTCAGCTTTCAAAGTGCTTCAATGACTCACTTCTACTGCTTCGAAAAAGAACTTTTCTATGTTCAGTGTGAGAACTGCATCTTTTCATGCATTGATTAAACGATCAAAGAAGAATTGCATTAAGATTTTCGTTATGTCGATCGAAGATATTGATAGAGAAATAGTTTACAACACTCAATGCGAACTGAACGTTCTAGACGTCGCTTTCATCGATGCATCAGCTCAAAATCTAGAAGACATCAAAGTCAAGCTATTTTCGAAATATCAGAATTTTCTCGACGTGTTTGATTGAGCTCAAGTCGATAAGCTATCATCTCATCGTTCATATGATCATAAGATAGAGCTCACTAATGATGTCACTTTTTCTAGATGTCAAGCTTATTGAATGTCACTCTATAAGCTTCAGAAGATCAAAGAATATTTGAACGAAAATCTGTCAAAGAGTTTTATTACTTCTAGCAAGATCTCATATTTCTCACTCGTTTTATTCGCTCTGAAGATCAATGATGATCTTCGCTTCTGCGTCAACTATCGAAAGCTCAATGTCATTATCAAAAGAAATTGCTACTCTCTATTGCTTATAGATGAGACGATTGACAAAATCGTTGACTGCAAGCATCTTACTTGACTGAATATAATTTTCGCTTTCAACAAACTTCGTATGCATCTCGATATTGAGAACTATACGATCTTCATTATTGCTCTAGAAGCGTACAAATTAAAGATTTTATCATTTGAATTAACAAATGATTCGATCTCATTTCAGCAATATATGAACAATGTTCTATGAGACTTTCTAAATGACTTCTGCCAAGCTTATTTAAACGACATTCTCATATACAGCAAGACTCAAAAGAAGCATAAACAACATGTCAAGATGATACTAGATCATCTACGAGATACTGATCTGCAGATAGATATTCGAAAGTGCAAATTCAACGTAGAAGAAACAGTCTTCTTGAAAATCATAGTATTCAAACAAGATCTTTGCATGAACTTTATCAAAGTGAAAGCTATAGTCAATTGAGCTACATCTACTAATCTGAAAGAGATACAAGACTTCGTCAACTTCGTCAATTTCTATTGACGCTTCATCAAGAACTTTTCAAAACTAGTTAAGTCATTCACTCAGCTGATTTGAAAAGACACATCTTTTGTTTGAAATGAAGTCTGCGTCGAAGTCTTTGACAATCTAAAGAAGCAGATCAGCTCGATCTCAGTTCTGCGTCATTTCGATGTCAAACATTAAGCTATTTTGAAAATCGATGCATTCAACTATGTAAAAGACGACATACTATCTCAGTACGATGACGAGAATGTGCTTCATTCGATAGTCTTCTATAGCAAGAGCATGATTTCAGCTGAATGCAATTATCACATCTATGACAAGAAATTGCTAGCTATCATTCGATGCTTTGAACACTGACGACTTGAACTAGAAGATACTGAGCTATCTGTTCAGATGTTTACTGATTATCAGACTTTGAAGATCTTTATGAAAAACAAACAGCTGACTTGACGACAAGCGAACTACCTGAATATTCTATTAAAGTTTAACTTTCAAATTATTTTTCAATCAGACAAAATAAACATTAAAGTCGATGCTTTAACTAGAATGTCGATGATCAATAGTTTTGAATCAGTTAAAGACATGAATGATCATTTTCAGACTATACTGATCTTGAATCAAATAGACGTTTTATCAATTGAGTTCAAAATCGAATCTGAATACAAGACTAATTTCTATCAACGCGTACGTCTAGTCAATCAAAAGAATGAACTATGCAATAAGTATTGACAAGTTATGAACAAAGATGAACTGAAGCTTCATGACACGAAGCTAAAGAACTGTCAAATCATTGACAATGTTCTATTCAAAAAGAGTCTACTATGAGTGTCAAAACAAATGCATACAAAATTGCTTTGAAAGATTCACGATCAATCATCAATCTTGCACTCTGATATTAGATGAATGATTGATCTAGTTCAACGCTTCTACTATTGATCAGATCATTGAGCAACTATTCAACAATACATTTGAAACTGTCATGTCTGTCAGCGAAGCAAAGCATCTTGAAATAATACAAATAATTTGCTTCAGCTTCTATCGATTTCTCAGCAGCGTTGACAAGATATAGCTATGAACTTCATCACTGAGCTATCTCTATCGAAAAACTATAACGTCATTTGCATGATCATATGTTGTCTCTTCAAAGAACATCACTATGTTTTCTGTCATTGAGAAGACGATGACATCTCAATCGAAGAAACAGTATGAATCATGCTATGAAACTTCTATCGACTTCATGATCTACTCAGTTCTATCGTTTTGAATAGAGACTTTCAGTTCATATCAATCATGTGACAAAGTCTTTGTAAATGACTGAAGATCAAAGTCAATTTATCAACAGTTTATTATTCAGAGATCAATGATCAGTCGAAATGAGCTAATCAAGATGTTGAACGCGAACTTCGAATTTACTGCAATTACATGCAGAATGACTGAGCTAAATGACTTTCAATGATGAAATTCAGTAATAATTTCAATACATTCTTGACTATCTTGATGATCTCTTTCTACTTCAATAAAGACTTTCACTTTCGAATGAGTTTCAATTCAGATACGACTGATTACAAAATGATTCATCAACGTATTGAAACTAGAAAGATCGATGACATTGTCACTTGAATGAGCGAACTTCTTATCTTTGATCATCAACAATTGAAAAAGATCAAGCAGATCATCAAAGCTCAGATGAACAAGCATAGATGAGATGTCATCTATGAAGTAAATGATCAAGTTTGATTAGTCTTCGAAAACATCAAAATCACTAGATCATGCAAAGATTTAAAAGACAAGCAGCTCAATCTCTATTCAATCACAGTCAAAGTTGAGATCTTTTATCATCTTCAGCTATCTAGAAGCATGAAGCATATACATTCAGTGTTCAGCTCAAAGTATCTACGATCTTCACTCAATGATTCTCTATCAAAACAATATTCTGAGCTCTCTAGATTAATGATCATTGAAGAGAATGAAGAGCACTGAAAAGTAGATGATATATTGAACTTCAGACGATATAGAGAAAGACTACAATACAAGGTCAAATGAATTGAGATAGATCATGACGACGAATGATACTATGTCGATAAAGAAAAATTCAATGACTCGAAGAAAGTTCTGAACGAATTTCACAAGCTATACTCGAATAAGTTGCACTAAATTGAAAACATGATGAATTTTTTTTTGCTTTTATTTCTTTTCTATTCATGCAAACATGAATGTTCAAAAAGAGAAGTAATGTTATGAACATGCCTGAATCAATCAGAGTTCAGATCTAATTCTAATCAATTTGATTAAAGTCAGTCATGATGCTATGTCTAGTTTGAATCTAGCGCATCTCTTTGAATCATTCTCAGCACTTCTTCTCGTTGTTCAGCACTTTCTTCATTCATTTCTTTCATCATTCTTTTAAATAAACACATCTGACATATTACATCACATCTGTATCGAGTCTAGCGCAGCCTCAAGTCATTATTTATAGAAGAGCTTGCACTCTTTCTCTTCTGTATTCTTAATGTCTTGTTATAGTTATCTTTAAAGAACAATACATACATATCAGCTCTGAGTCTCTTTGATTGAATGATCTAGACATGATTTCAACAATCAATGACATCAAAAGACAGAACAACATCAAGAAATCAATAGAATCAATGAGAATATATGATCATGTGATTGCTAGAGAATCTATCGCTCAGTCAGTAACATCAGTTCAAATTGATTAATAAAATCAATGATAAAGAATCTTTATTGATTGCTTAAGAATCACAAAAAAACTTCTTCAAATCAGCAACACTCTTCTTTGAAAACTAAACACTTTAACAAATGATCTTACTATCTACTGCTGAGCATCATCATTCACTCAATCATCAAAATCTTCATCATGATTTGATCATTTGTGAATATTCAACTCGATTTCTTCAAGAATAATCAAAGCTTCGATTCAATTATTTATCTTAAGTTATCTTCTCGTTTATTGAAATTTCTTAGAACTGACTTCGTACAAAAACATCATCAATTCTTGTCTCATTCTCAGACACTTGATGAATCTCTGAAAGTCTTTATCTTCTAAAATATTAAAAATGTAAAGCAGCTACAACATTGAATTGAACAAGACTCAGAAGTTTTTCTAGAAGATTTAAACAATCTTCGAACTCAACGAGATCTAGATGTAGAAGTTTGTGAGCTATTTAATAAAATACTCAGTGAACAGATATAAAAGACTTGTTTCAAAGAAATTGATCAAGCAAAAGAACAATCAAATTTAAATCTTAAAAAGCTTCAAGATCAGATGATGAGATTACAACATTGACTGCAATTGACTAAAGAAGATACTTCTACTTCTTTCATCATATGTCAGAATCATGCTTAAATGATACAATCAATGAAGATTAGAATTGATATTGCTTGATCTTTAAAGATAGTTATAACTGAATATTAAGAATACAGAAGAAGATTGATACAAAAGCTTCTATTTATGTAATGTTCAGAGACTGTGCTAAACTTGAAAGAAATGTGTTTGTGACATGAAAAGAAAATGATGTAGATGAACAAGATGTTAATGAAAGAAAAGAATGTTGAAAAAGAAAAAGAGTGTTGAGCTATATCTGAGTCAAATCTAAGTCAGATCTAGATCAGATCTTAACTAAATCATTGACTAGCTCTAATCATTACGCAGAATACTCGCTAGCATGCATTGCGAATTAATTAAAGCTTCAGTTTTGTTCAGTCTTATCGATCTTGATACGCTCATAACATTATTTCTTTCTTCGAAAATTTATGTTTGCATGAATGTAGTTTCTTTGCTTGCTTTTGTTGATAGTTATTTCGATATTTAGCGCAGTTTGCTTGAATATAGCTTATGAAATTCATTCAAAACTTTCTCTGAGTCATTAAATTTCTCTTTATCGACATAGTATTATTCGTCATTTCTATCTAGATTTTTTCATTTGACTTTGTACTGTATTTGATCTCAATAGCATCTGAAGTTCAATATATCATTTATCTTTCAGTGTTCATCGTCTTTGATAATGATTAATCTGAGTGATTCTGAATGTTGTTCTGATAAAAAGTCTTCTGAATATGATCATAGTAGCTTTGAGCTGAACATCGAATGTATATGCTTCATGCTTGTAAATAGACGAAGATGATAGAAAGTCTTGACTTTGACAATAATTGAGTAGAAATCTAGCTGTTTATCTTTCAAATTCTTGCATGATCTTGTGATTTTGACGTTTCTGAAAGATAGTCAGATCTGATCATTTATCTTGTAAATGACATCTCATCTATGTTTATTGATCTGAGCTTCAATGATCAGCTTAGTCTTTTTCAATTGTTGATGATTGAAGTTCAGTAGCTCTTTCATTTGAATGACAATATCATCTGCTTTTCTAGCTTTAATTCGTTCACAAGTGATTTCGTAGTCAGTTGTATCTGAATCGAAACTCATTCAAAGATGAAATTCTTTATTGAAGTAGAAAGAGATCATTGAGATGATCGAGAACATATTAAAATTGTCACTAAACTCAATCATAGATATTCATTTAGCTCAATCATTCTGCATGTAATTACAGTAGATTCTGAGTTCACGTTCAACGTCTTGATTGACTCGCTCTGTTTGATCGTTGATCTCAGAATGATAAGCAGTGAACAAACTAGTAATAATTCGTAGTCGCTTACAAAGACTCTTTTACATGATGAATATGAATTGAGAGTCTCTATTCAAAACAATAGAACTGAGTAGATCATGCAGTCAATAAACGTTTCATAGCATAATTCAGACTGTTTCTTCGACTGAGATGTCATTGTCTTTTCAATGATAGAAAACATAGTAATATTCTTTAATGAGATGACATATGATTATGCAAATGATGTTATAGTTTTCTGACAGAGATAACTCAGTGATGAAGTTCATAGTTATATCTTTTCAGCGTTTCTGTGAAATTGAAAGAGAATGATGAAGTTCATTGATGCTATTTCTAGAGACTTTGCTTCGCTGATAAGCATGACAGTTTTGAATGTATCGTTGAATAGTAGCTTGATGATCTGATCAATAGTAGAAACGCTGAACTAGATCAATGATTCATTTATTGTCAAAGTGAGAGATTGAAGATTGATCATGCACTTCTTGTAGTAATTTCGTATGCATGTTCTCAGAAACTCACAGTAGATCTTTTCTAAATAAAATGTCATCAATGATTTTGCAGTTCTTCATCTTAATGCTATGAAGCTTGAGCTTGTTGTCGTTTTTAGCTTGTTTATATTTGCTGCAGAACTCATTCATTTGATTGACTAATCATACTCTCTGATAGAGATTGACTTCAGATTTTGAATTTGCGCTTGATTTCAAGTCAATAGATAGAATATCAACTCTATCAGAAATAAGAATAGTTTGAAAGCAATCTTCAAATCATTTAGCTGATTCAGAGACGTTCGCTAGAGACATTTGAGTTAGCGCATCAACTTTAGTGTTCATTTTGCCTGATTTAAAAATGATCTGAAAATTGAACTTTGATAGAATGTTCAGATAGTTGACTTGACGTTGACTCAGCTGTTTGTTTTTCATGAAAATCTTCAGAGCTTAATGATTGATGAATATCTGAATGAGTAATTCAGTACATTTCAGCTTGAGTTATCAATGTTCAAAACAGCGAATAATGATAAGCAATTTCTTGTCATAGATATGATAGTTGATTTCAGCGAGAATCATGCTTTTGCTGTAGAAGATCATTGAGTGAAGTACACTTTCATCATTGTACTGAGACAGTATTTCATCTTTTACATAGTTTAATGCATTGATTTTCAAAATAGTCTGACATTTGAGATTGAAATGACGAAGAACTGAAGCGAAACTGATATGTTTCTTCAGATTTCTGAAAACTTGAATGCAGACTTCATTTCAAACAAAAGACGTGTTTTTTCTAGTCAATTGAGTGAATGATTTGACTAGTTTGAAGAAGTTTCTAATAAAATGATGATAGAAGTTCATAAATCTCACAAAGCTCTGAATTTCTTTCAAATTAATTGAAGTAGTTCAGTTGACTATGATGATCACTTTGCTGAGATTCATACAAAGATCTAGTTCTGATACAATGACTTCTAGAAAGACAGTCTCTTCTACATTGAATTCGCACTTTCGAATATTCATCTGCAGTTTAGCTTCGCGTAGTCATCTTAATACTAGTTTGACGTGATCTCTATGTTTCTTTCTTGTTTTGCTATAGATGAGAATGTCATCTAGATAAACTTGACAAAAAAGTCGTTCAGAAAGTTTCATAAAACATCATTCATATATTGCTGAAAGAAGATTGATTCATTAGTCAGTTTGAATGATAGCATCTTGTATTTATATGCTTTTAAAGCAGTGATAAAAATGATGTAATTCTTGCTATCAAGATGCATTTGAAGTTTGTTGAACGCTGATATAATGTTCAATCTAGTCAGATGCTTGCAACTCACTATTTTATCAATGATCTCATCTATCAATAATAGAGAATATTTATTTCTTTTGAAAATGACATTTAGCTCTTGATAGTTCACGCAGAATCAAAGATCTTCATTTGCTTTAAGTGCAAATAAAACAGAGAAGAAATAGAGAGTCTGACTGAGAGTGATGAATTTCTTTGACAGATTCTCGTTCAGATACTTCTTTACTTTCAGAAGTTTGACAGAAAATATTTGATAAGCTCGACAGCAAGAAAACGTTAAATTACTGATGAGCTCGATTTTATGATCATAGAAGTGATGAGAGAGTAGTTTATTTGATTGAGCTCGATCAAAAACATTTAGAAACTCATGATATTTTGATGACAGCTTTGCTTTAATATCTTTCAAATTCTGAGTCAATTCATTGATTAAAGAAATGTTTAAAGTGTTCAAATCACACTGAGTATTGTACGCGATTTTTCTATTGATGTTCATCATGAATAAAGCAAAGACTTTGATCTTGTTCTTCTTTGAATGATTTAACAGTGTTTTGAACGAAGCAACGTTTATGCTTTGAATTGAGAATGACTCTTTCTGAATCGTAGTTGAAACAGATTGTTTAAGCATTCTAGAAATCTTTGACTGAAAGATAAAAGTAGACAAAATTGATCACGATCAACTTGAGTGCTTTAAATTGAGAGAGATTGAAAAAATTGAAATGAAAGTATTTAATTGATTTGAAAAAACAATGACGTTGATTTGCATATTCAGTAATATTTAATTTTTGTTCATTCATGATTTTTCTAATATGACTTTGTGATGATTGATGTCAGCTATCAACATAGAAACAGTCAATTTCTTATGACTTTTAATGATGAGATTCAATAGAATTTTATGAGTGATAGTCTTCTTAAATATCTTTTCATCATATTCTTTTATTAACTTCTCTTTTGTCAGTGATATAGATTGAATTTTTAGCTCTTTACATACTCTATTGACTAGATTGATATGTATGATCATATAAACGACTGAATCACTGTCTATCAAAGAACGAAGACTGAATGATTCGTTCTGCAAGATGAGAAGAGCATTGACTAGAAACAACTTATCAAAGTAATTCTCTTTCAATAGAATTTTGTCTAGATTGCACAAAGATATAATCTTCACTTCAGTGACTGTTGAAAAGATGACTAGTTTTTTGACTTGAACTTTGATTCAGTATTGAGTTCAAAATGATTGTAGTTCTCATCAACTGCATTGACTTTGATAGATTGATTCAAGCATTCTCTGAAAGTATGATCTGATTTGTGACATATGAAACAGATTTCAACTAGAACGTCTGTATTCTTGACGTTAGTCAAAACTGCGCTGCGTGACTTTAATCAGTCAAACTTTGAAGCAGAAGATTGAACAGTAATAGTTGCTTTAGAAATGATGATCTTTGAATCATCATGTTTAAGTAGTTTGTTCTTAATCTCTTGAACTGCTCTATGTTCATTGTTCAAGTGAATCAGATAGTTTCAAATATCTGATAGCTTGATGAGCAACTTCATCTAAGCTGTTCAAAAGATTTGAAGACGAGAGTTTATTTTATTCTTTAGATCAATGACTAGTATGTTCTTCTGATACTTTAAATAGATATATAGTCGTTGAAACTGATTAAAGAAATCGCTGAATTTCTTTGATTCTTGAATCAGATTAATATATTTTCTACGATAGTTATCTTTCTTATCAGAGTCATGAAATGATTGAGCTAATTTCTCTAGAAGTTCATTGACAGTCAGATAGAAATTGTCACAGTTGAGATTGCATCTGACTTGAGTGACTTCAATGACATCATCTGCTAATCAAGAGTTTATGTAGCTCAGCTTGTAAAGTTCATTTGAGAAGATATTAATGTTAATTGCTAGCTTCTTTCGTATGTCAAAAGATCAGTTCTCTCAAGTAGAGTTCTTTTCATCAATGAACATCAAAAAATCAAGTATTTTGTGATATTTAGATTGTTCAAAGTAGATGATAATTGAGAAAGCAGTGATGATTACATTGATTGTGAAAGCAATAAGAGCTTGTAGTTTTGCTTTCAACTGTTGAATTTCGCTCTTGTCTCATTGTTTCATCTTGACGAGATGATCTATTTCTCTATTAAAAGCATAGATACATTTCTTTCATACTTTTATATTCTTGAGTATGATGATTTCAGCGTTTGATTTGTTGAAAGCAATGAATGAAGAAGTGTGTTGTGAGTCAACAATAGAAGAGAAAGCTTGAGAACGTGTTTGTTGCAAGAGATCAATGAAAGCTTTATCTTTATCAGATGTGTTCTTAAATGTCATAGTGAAGAAGATGAGAGTTGATTTGAACTGAACGAAGAACGAAGCTCAGTGATCTTATGAAGAAAGACGAATGTTTGTTCAACAAAGAAGATTTTTGTGAGAGTGATTGATCTTGAAGCAATTCACGAAAATTCTTTATCATAATTCTCTTGATTGATTTGATTCTCTAGCAATTCACGAAGATTTTTTATTGTAGATTCTATTAATTGATTTTGAATGAATGCATACTGAATGAGCGATAAATCTTCTAGCAATTCAACAATTGTATGTTTTCGTTGATTCTATGAATTTTCTGATGTTGTTCTTGTCTTTCGAGATTGAATCATCAGATAAACAAATTTCTTTAGACTTGATTCGTTTATACGAGTTGATTGAATGAGTAATGAGATCAGTATCATGTGATTAATGAATTCTTAATATAATGTCAGAATCATGTTTAGATGATACAATCAATGAAGATCAGAATTGATAGTGCTTGATCTTTAAAAATAGCTATAACTGAATATTAAGAATACAGAAGAAGATTGATACAAAAGCTTCTATTTATGTAATGTTCAGAGACTGTGCTAAACTTGAAAGAAATGTGTTTGTGACATGAAAAGAAGATGATGTAAATGAACAAGATGTTGATGAAAGAAAAAAGTGTTGAAAAAGAAAAAGAATGTTGAGCTATATCTGAGTTAAACCTGAGTCAGATCTAGATCAGATCTCGACTAAATCGTTGACTAGCTCTAATCATTACGCAGAGTACTCGCTAGCGTGCATTGCAAATTGATTAGAGTTTCAGTCTTGTTCAGTCTTATTGATCTTGATACGCTTGTAACATCATGTTCAATTCATTCAAGTAATTTCAAAAGCTTTCAAATTCATCTTTATTTACTGATGAAACAGAATCTTTCTGAAATGATTGACAAGAAAAGATTCATGACAAGTTAAAGATTAACGTTGATCATTTCAATACTGATAGAGTCATACTGATTTATATTCACTTCAGAATCAACGAAAATGCAGTCAAAGCTACTTTAGCTTGACATTAATATGATTCATTGAATTTTTATAAAATGATCAATGATTTGTTAAATGAACTTGCTCAGCTATACAATGATTTCGACAAAGAGACAAACTTTCAAGAGAAATATGCTAATCTCATTCAAGAAAAGAGCAAATTCAGCAACTTCTATTCAATATTTCAACGTTTGTTCTTTTATTTAAAGTATCACGAAAAGCAATTGATCATTAATTTACAAAACAAGATAGTTTATCATTTTCATGCAGCTTAAAATAGTCAGCTGATTCAGTCAGAATCTTTCAATGAAATTCGTAATTATCTGATTCATTTGAACAATGAGCATCAAGTCATGAATGACATCAAAGAAAAGAAATTCTTGATCAAAGTCAGAAAGTAAGTCATCTTTGCTGAGAAATAAGATTCATTGAATCTCTATAGAAAGATCGAAGTCATTACACTCATCAATCATTCAAAGTCATATGACGTGATTTTAACTAGCGTCAAAGACATTAATTTACAAGCTGAAATTTGTTTCATCTGTCACAAATCAGATCATACTTCTAAAGAGTGCTCTGATTGATCGAAAGTCAATGCATTAAAAGATGACAAGTTTAATTAATTTACTTTAAACTTTGAGTTCAATTCTGATTCAAAAAACTAGCTATTTCTTTCAGAATTATCAAAAAGATAAAGATCATATTTTTGTGCAGTCAAATTAAAGTTCTATTGAAAGAAAACTATTTTGAGAAGTCATTTCTGATCAATGCTTCTCTTATCTCTTAGAGCAATTCTTTCAGTCTTCGTTCTTTGATAAATAGTGATTTCATCATCTACATGCTGATACATGACAAACTAGTTGATAAAGTATGTCAGAAACTTGAAATACAATTTATATCACTAGCAAAAGAGAAGTTAATACAAGACTATGATGAAAAACTAGCTAGAAAGACTATTACTCATAAGATTTTACTCAATTTCATGATCAAAAGTCATAAGAAATTGACTGTGTCAATGCTGATAACTGATATCAAGCATCATGAAGCTATATTGAGCAAATTCTGAATGAACAAAAATGAAATATTATTGAACATAAGACATGATACTATCATATTCTCTGATCAATTAAATATTTCTATTTCGATTTTTTTGATCTCGTCAAATACAAAGCACTCAAGTTAATCATGATCAACTTCAATCTCTTCAACAGCTTACAGCAAGATTTTTAAGATGCTTAAGCACTCAGTTTCATTCATTCAGAAAGAGTCATTCTTGATTCAAAACATAGACGTCATCTCTTTTTAAACACTAGTAAAACAAAAACAGAAAGATCAGACAAAGATTTTTGCTATGTTTGTTGAAGACATTGATAGAGAAATCATCTACAATACTCAATGCAAACTTGATGTCATAGACATCTTCTCAGTCAATGAAACGACTCAGAATTTAGAAGATATTAAAGTCAAGCTATCATTAAAATATCAGAATTTTTTAGATGTCTTTGATCGAGCTCAAGCAGACAAGCTATCATCTCATCATTTGTATGATCATAAAATAGAGCTTACTAGTGATGCAATGTCATCTTGTTGTTGAGCATATTGAATGTCTCTCTACAAGTGTTACGATTCTAGCTACGCATCTATGTTGATAGCTATGTTGATGACTATGTTGATGACTATCATCGATTGCTTGTCGCTAAACTATAAAGTTAGCTTATGTTCTTCTGAGTCATATAGATAGTCGACTCTTTTCTTTTAAATACTTTTCTTTCTTAGCATTTATATACTCGTTACATTACACTCATATGACTCGCTCTATGCTAATCTTTAACATTATATAAATGCTTCTTCGTTACAGACGAAGTGAAATAATCTGCATCGACTCTCAAGTGCTTCTGTCAACTCTTCAACTCACTATCAACATTTGATTTAGTTGACTTGCAATCATCAGCAGCACTCATCTCTCTCTTCTCATGAGCTGATTCAGCGAGAATAAACAAAAGATTCAAACTTGTGCGCTGATCAATGAGTATAAACAAATGATTGAAATCATTCAACTAGATCAAAGATCAACGAATTAATCATTCATTCAGATTCGTAAGAAATTCTTCGAATTTGTTGAACAATTAAATAAGATCAGTTTATGACTGCGTGAAGTCTTTACTTCAAAGAGCAATCAAAGAGATCAGTTTAAAACTGCGTGAAGTCTCTATCTTGATGAGCAAATCTCAACAGTGAGTTTGCTTCAATGACATATTGATATATGAGAGTCAGAACAAATATATGCATGTAGATATATTGACTATGTAGTAGAAATATATATCTAGTTTATTGATAGATTGTAGTGACGAAGAAAGAAAAAAGTAGAAGATGAGCTATATATCTTTAGAGTCAAGTTAACTAGAGTCAACTAAAGTTGAAGCGAAGATATATAAACATTGAGATTTATATGTATGCATTACGTACGTGTTATGTACAAACATATCTCATTTTCAACACTTTCTCTTAGAAATTGAAGCTTCATATGAGACTATTCAGATCTTCTACTGATTGTATATTCATGCTCTTTTACTCGCTGATGTCATGCTCGACTAGTCTCATGACTGATCTGAAACTCAGAAATTTGCCTGACTTCAGAAGCTTAATGAGATCATTAATTATCATTTGATCAATGAGTATGTATTTCAATCTAATTGCTTTCTCTTCTACCTTGTTTTGAACATAGTAATAGAATGTATCAATGTGCTTGACTCGAGAGTGATTGACGAAATTGCTATCTATTTTTATAGTCGCTTGATTGTCAGCTAGAATGATAGTTGAATTTGTATTCGAATCATCATATCTCATCTCTTTCAATGCTTGAATCAGAAAGATCAATTTCTTGACTGCATTACATTCATTGATGTATTCAACTTCAGCAGATGACGTGCTAATGCATTGTTGATGTTTGAAGCTTCAGCTAATTGATTTATTTCATAGAAAGAACATATAGTCGAAGATGAATCTTCGAAAATTCAAGCAATTTGCATGAGCTGAATCAATATATTCAAAGAATTCAGCTTTCTCAACTTTTTTCTCTCTGAAAGATTCATATCGAAGCTTCAGCTCAGCAGTATCGATCAGATATCGAATGATTTGTTTGACAGCTAAATCATGATCAAAGATAGAATTCATCGAATATCTGCTGCATTTACTCACTGCATAGACTATGTCTGATCATGTTTGACAGACTATTCACATCAGTGTTTTGATGATTGATTGATAGCTCTCTATTTCTTCAGAGATAGCTTGATACTTGACTCATTGTTCAGACTTTCAATAAATGTTCTTCTTGAGCTGACATCTGTAATGCATCAATGTTTTCGTTGAACTGCAATTGCTCATGCTCAAAAGCTCAATGACTCGCTTGATATAAGTGCTTTGATTGATTCAAAGAGTTTGCTCAATTCTATCACAAGTTATGTGCATTTCTAGATATCACTTGATTGAGTCAAGATCTTTCATTTGAAAGCGCTTTGCAAATTGCAGCTTCAGAGCTTTTATATTGAATATATTCAATTCTAGAATGAGTAGATCATTCACATAGATAGCGATAATAATGTCATTTTGATGAGTGAACATTGAATAATCAATTTCTACTCTTTGATAGTCAATGAAGATGAGATAAACTTTCAGAATTGCATATCATTCTTGAGATGTCTGTTTCAGTTCATATAGAGTCTTGTTTAAATGACAGGTCAAAAAGATTTCATTTGATTCTTTTTGCTCAAATCTCGATGACTGCTGCATTCAGATCTCTTCTTTTAAATATGCTTCTAGAAAGATGATGATGACGTTCATTTGTTCAACTTCATAGTCATATTTGATCGTCAGTGCTAGAAGCATTTTGATGATGATGACTCTGATCATCAAGACAAAGATCTCGTCATAATTGATCTCTTGCTTCTGACAAAACCTCTTACACACTCATTTAGCTTTGTATTTGATCATCTCTTCTTTAAGTTCTCGCTTAATGATAGTTACTCAGCGCGTCGACAGTATTCATCGACTCAACGAAGATATTTTCAGAGTAAAGATGTTGTTTTTGATGTAAATGTTCAGTTCACTTCTGAAAGCAAGCTTTCATTGTTCTCAATTGAGACTAACTTTAGCTTGTTTCACTGTTTGTGATGTATTCAATTCAATTTGAATTCAATTTGCTTAACTGACAAAGTCTTAATTGTCTTTAATTCAGAGATCATTAAGAGTTTTGTAGTCAATCAATTCAGCAATGACTCGTTTGAGATGTTCGCTCGAAGCATCAGAAATATCAGTATCGCTTGAGCTGTCTGACTTGATTGATTCTGATTCTAGTTCTAGTGATCTGCTTCTAGTTTTCTGTGAAGCGACTGATGTTCTTGTTTGATGATCGTTGATTTGATTATCGAAGCTTAGTATTGAAAGATCTTCATCATACTCTTCGACTTTGATGACTATCTCGTTTCATTGAACGTAACTAGATATTAGTATCTTCTTCTCGTTTCACAAGCAATATTGATTGACTCTCTTGTAGTCTAAGAACTGACATTTTAAGCTCTTGTCATTGAGCTTTCAATGAGCTTTCTTCACATGATGATAGACTACGCATTCAAATGTATGCAGATAGCTAAGATCAGACTTCTTGTCATGTCATGCCTCATAGAAAGTTATTTTGTTCAACGCAGTGATAGAACTTCTGTTCTTCAGATAAATAACAGTCATTATTGTCTTTTCTCATAGTCTTATTGACAAATTGACGCTAGATAGTATAGCGCGAGTTCGTTCAAAAAGAGTGTGAAAACATCGTTCTGCAACTTCATTTTGACTCAAGTTATATGAAGTCATCAACTCTCATTTGATCTCATGCTTCTTGAGCAAATCAATGATGTGATGATCAGCATACTTCTTTTCATTGTCTGAACAAAGTCAATGAATCGAAGTGTCTCGATTCTTCATTAAATTCAGATAGTTTCGAAGTACGTCTTTTAGATTGAATTTTCAATCTATTAGATAAATGATTGTATATTGACTGTAATCATTAATCATAGTGACAACATATCTGAATTCTTCATCGATCATGAGTATTTTACCATCGTCAACGAGATTCAAATGTATCAGCTCATTAATTCTGATAACTCTTGTGTGAGATCTTTGACTTGAAGCTCAATGTTGCTTGTTTAAGACACAAGTCTCACATATCAATTTTGAGAATTCTTTCTCTTCTAGACTATTGATTGAATTCACATTGATGTTGATGCTCATGTTGACTAGACGTTTTACGTCTGTCATATTCAGATGAGATAGTCGTTTATGTCATTGACATCATGATGCTCTGATCAATTCATGTGTTCTGCTTGTCAGTGTTTGAAAATTTGAGAAGTTAGTTGATGCATTCACGAAGTAGAATTTCTCATCGCTTCTCAAATCAATGAGAATGATGATCTTCATTGAGTTAATGAATAGAAATTTATCTTTCTGTATACTACACGTATATTCTTTGACTTTCACTTGTTCAACTGACATCAGATTATAATGCAGTCTTGAACAGTGATAAACATCGTTTAGTTAAATTTTGATTAATTGATTCTTCAGCAAAATATTGATTATAATTGTATCTTTTTTGATAATGACTACTGCTTCATTATTTGCAGTAACAATGCTGTTTTTGATCACTTTTTAATATGTCTGTTTATTGAACAAGTTCTTGTCATAGCAAACATGATTCTCAGCTTCGATATTTATTCATCAGACGTTGATGCAACTACTTGCTTGATTGACGAAGAAGATTTTCATTGATCTGACTATTCTGATCTTGAAGTTTGTTTCAAAGTCAACGACTAGATTCTTGTTTCTCTCGCTGAGTTTTCAATCATCTGAACGAAGATTAAAATGTAGATATCAGCACTTCTGTTGATTGTGACTCATTTGCTCGCAATGAGAGCAGATCTTATTTGACTCTTTTTGAAATTTGTTGCTTTTGAATTTTCTCTTCTTTTCATCAAACTGAGCTATCATGCTCTTGAAGCTGAAGTTCTTCTCTTCATTCGCTCTTTTGTCATGATCGACTAAAGTGATAGTCATCTCATTGATTAGTAGCTTGAATTTGTTGATCTTGATGCTCTGTATCAGATCAAAGATGTATGATTCTAGACTTTCGTTAAGATCTAGAAGAAAGAAATTGCTCAGCAGTCATGATTCTATCGTTTTTTCGACGTTTGAACATCTGATAGCGACTCATTTGAGTAAGTCAACATAGTTCTGAATGAATTTAAAATTCAATTGTTTTGAACGATTGAGTTTTTTGATGATCAGATATAAAGTAGTCAAGTTTAATTGCTCATATTATGTCTCTAGAATGAATCACATCTTGATGACTTCAATTACTTTGAATATATGTACTTGAGATTCTTTTTCGCAGTTATAGATGATCATATCGCAGACTCTATCATTTTTATTCGCTCAATAGTGAGCAGCGATGACATACTCTTTTCTGACTGCTGTCAAAGCGACGAATGCAACTGCTGTTGAGACGAATGCAGCTGCTGTTGAGATGAATGCAGTCAATGTTGTAGAGAGTGTATCTGCTGTCGATGCGTTGAATTTCGAAGCTTTTGATTTCTTCAGTCATTTCAAGATGATCATTCAAAGATTTTTGACTTTCAAGACACTGATTATGTTCTGCTTTCATGACTCATAGTTCTCGCTTTTCTTTAGCTTTGAAACATGATAGTTCTTTGAACTCTTCATTGTGAAAGTGATTGAGATATGAGAGTGTGAAATTGATGACAACGAGATCAATGCTTTGAGTTCTGCTCTTAAATATGTTTGTGATAGTGAAATAAAGTTAACTCGAGCTCATAATCTATTGATATATGAGAATCAGAACGAATATATGCATGTAAATATATTGACTATGTAGTAGAGACATATATCTAGTTTATTGATAGATTGTAGTGATGAAGAAAGAAAGAAGTAGAAGATGAGCTATATATCTTTAAAGTCAAGTCGACTAGAGTCAACTAGAGTTGAAGCGAAGATATCTAAACATCAAGATTTATATGCATGCATTACGTACATGTTACATACAAACATATCTCATTTTCAACATGACATTCATCATTAATGCAATGACTTATTTATTTTCATCACTCTACTCATCAGTAAATTGATTCGTCTACTCATTCATATGCAACTAGTGAGTCTGCTACAATGACATGATAATGTCTTTAATAACAAGCAAATCTTTGAGCTTGTTTTTATATCAAAACTTCAGTAAGTCTGCTTCAATAACACTCTCAATGCAATGATCTACTCACTTTCATTGCTCTATTTATCAGTGAATCTGACTCGTCATCGAGTTTACATGCAACTAGTGAGTCTGCTTCAATGACATCTTTCGTCAATGCAATGACTCAGCTACTCACATCACTTTATCAATCAGTGAATTAATCTGTTGACTCATTCGCATGCAAATAGTGAGTCTGCTACAAAGATGTCTTTCGTCAACGTGATGATTTATCTACTTACATTACTTTATCTATCAGTGAATCTGATCAAATGTTCACATGCAACTAGTGAGTCTGCTTCAATGACACGATCAATGCAATGATCTACTTACTTTCATCGCTTTATTCATCAGTGAATCTGATCATATGTTCATGTGCAACTAGTGAGTCTGCTACAATGACATCATTCTATCTCGCATAGTGAGTCTGCTACAATAGATATTTCGATTCTACACAAGGCTAAGAAAATACATTCATGTGAACATGAATCATTGAAGAAGAGAATAATGTTACGATTCTAGCTACGCATCTATGTTAATAGCTATGTTGATGACTATGTTGATGACTATCATCGATCGCTCGTCGCTAGACTATAAAATTGTTTCAAGATCAACTCTATTCAGAGTTAGCTTATGTTCTTCTGAGTCATATAGATAGTTGACTCTTCTCTTCTAGATACTTTTCTTTCTTAGCATTTATATACTCGTTACATTACATTCATATGACTCGCTCTATGCTGATCTCTAACACATACTTCTTATCATTGCATAAGCTTTTTGATCTTGCATTGCTGTTTCTTTGTGACAAGTTAACGTTGCTTGCAATCATCTCTGAATTAACATTGCTGCAGTTCATGCAATTCATCATCATTTATTTATCTTTTAAATTCATTTTGTCTTAATTATATTGCTCTTTTCAAAAATTTGCTTTGCACACGTTGTGATTGTTTTTTTTAAATCTTATTATTATTATTATTATTATTAAACTTTTTATTAAATTCTTTATTAAATTTGATTGATAATGAGATTCATCTGTATATGATGTTAACTACAAATCTTTTGATTCTATTCAGTGTTTGAATAGAAGTCAGAAGAATTAAGAGATCTCAATTCAACGCAATTTGAATGATGTTAGAACATTGTGTAAGCAGAAAAGTCAATTGTGCAGAGTTTTCATCTACGCGACAGCATTTTCTTTAACAGTCACAATTGATTTACGAAGAAGATTAATGACATGTCGATGTCAATAAAAGATGAAAAGATATTTAGCGAAAAAGTCGATCTCAGTATGAGAGTCATGACTACAAGTGATCGAAGAATTTGCAATTCATCAACTGCGTTGATATACTGAAACGTCTTCATCACATCAACAATGTTGTCAAGTAATTGATGAAAAGATATCAGATAGAATAGTTGATCTCAGTCTGAAAGTTGTGACTACAGTGCTTAAAGAAGTAGTGACTTGTTGATCATGCTGATATACTGAAAAGACTTGAACTCATCTTCTTTACTTGACGTCAAGTTATACATTTATCTACGTGAAAAATTGAGAGCGCAGAAGAATGATCAGAACACATTCTCTTCTATTGATCAGAGTCAATCATCATATGATTGTGATTGCATGTTTATACTAACAATTCATTCAACGTTTATATGACATAAGTCAAATCAAGAGAAGAAAAAAGTTATTCAGTACAATCATACTTTATCTTCTCATCATGTACATCTTTCTTTCATCATGTATTTCTCTGCTCAATGAATGACAATCATTGAGCAAGAGAACGCAGTTTTCAACACTACAATCATGAGCATCATGAGTGCAACGAAATCAACTTCGCGATCAAAGATTGAAGATCGAAGCATCGTTGTATAGAATATCATCAATGAAGAGCAAAGCAAGAATGATGTGTCATAATCAAGCAATACAGACACTCATCAAGAGTTTACTTGAGCATCACGCGCTGAATAAAAGCTATAGATGCAAACTTGATACATAGTCTCATGATCATTGTTTTGACGACGTGAAGTCATCGTATAGATGACAAGTGATTTTCTTTCTCAAAAAGTTTTGTTCACTCAATATAAATAGCATAAAGTTTTTCATGAGTTAAGTTTAAATCAATGTCATAAGAATGTATGAATTCAAATCAAATTAAAATCAATCAAATCTTTATTAAATTTTCTATTAAACTTTTTATTAAATTTTTTATTAAATTTTTTGATTTGATTTGATTTGATTTGAATTCATACATTCTTGTGACATTGATTTAAATTCAACTCATGAGAAAAACTATGCTATTTATATGAATAAACAAAACTTTCTGAGAAATAAAATTGCTTGTCAACTATATGATGACTTCAACGTCATCAAGACAGTGAGTTTTGAAACTATGTATCATGTTTGAATTTATAGCTTTTATTCAGCGCATGATGCTTCAGTAAATTCTTAATGAAAGTGTCTGTGCTGTTTGATTATATTGCATCATTTTTGCTTTGCTCTTCATAAATAGTATTCTTTACAAACGATGTTTTGATTCAATTTTTAATTCGAAGATGAAAACATTTTCTTTGCATTCATGATGTTCATGATTGTAGTCAATAACTATGTTCTCTCGCTTAATGATTATCATTCATTGAGCAGAGAAATATATGATGAAAGAAAGATGCACATGATGAAAAGATAAAGTGTGATTATACTGAATAATTCTTTTCTTCTCTTGATTTAACTTATGTCACGTAGACATTGAATGAATTGTTAGTATAAATGTGCAATCATAATTATTAAATGATTTGACTTTAATCAATAAAGAAGAATGCATTCTGATTGTTCTTCTGCGCTCTTAATTTTTCACGTAGATAGATATATGACTTGACATCAAGTAAAGAAGATGAGTTTAAGCTTTTTTAATATATTAACGTGATTAACAAGTCACTACTTCTTCAAGCACTATAGTCATGACTCTCAAACTGAGATTGATTATTTTATCTGATATCTTTTCATTAACTACTTAATGACATTGTTAATGTGATAAAGATGTTTCAGTATATTGACATGATCAATGAGTTGCAAATTCTTCAATCACTTGTAATCATGACTTTTATACTGAAATCAACTTTTTCACTAGATATTTTTTCATCTTTTACTGACATTGACATGTCATTAATCTTCTTCATAGATTGATTGTGATTGTTAGAAAGAGTGCTATCACGTAGATGAAAACTCTGCATGATTGACTTTCTCATTTATACAACGTTTTAACATTGTTCAAATTGCATCAAATTGAAATCTCTTGATTCTTTTGACTTTTATTTAAATACAGAATAGAATCAAAAAATTTGTAATTGACATCATGTACAGATAAATCTTGTTATTAATTTATTAAATTCTTTATTAAATTCTTTATTAAACTTTTTATTAAACTTTTTATTAAACTTTTTATTAAACTTTTTATAAACTTTTTTTTAATTCTTACTCAATTCAACATGTTAAAGATCGATTTAAAGCGAGTCATAGAAGTATCATTTAACTAATAGATAAATGCTAAGAAAGAAAAGTATGTATAAATAAGAACTTGAGTTCTTATATGTATTCTTCTCAGCTCTGTGTTAGATTCAAAAGAATTGACATCTTACACATATGATGCAGAGTCTCAATGATATTATCTTTAGATCAGATTTTCACTAGACTTAATTAGAATAAAATCAGATGAAGACTAAATGAAAAGTAGATGAAGATTAAAATCATAACATTGTTGAAAGATAAAATACAGATGCAATATAAAGAGCTTTGAAATCAACAGAGTGAGCATGAACATATGCAATAATCAATCTAGTAAATAGATAAATCTAAAAGATAAACTAAATATAAATGATTAAATGAATAAATAGATAGATAGATAAATAGATATGTTTCTATATCAATGTCTTTGTTTATGAATGAGGTAAAAAGATAAAAGGTAAAAAGGTAAAAGATAAAAAGATAAAGAAGAAAAGTTCACTTGAGAAATTTCTATAAATGATAGTCAATATTCTCATGAACTTTGAAGATGCAGCTGAGTCATGCTCGAGAAATCTCTATCAATAGTAGTCAATGTTCTCATGAACTCTGAAGATGCAACTCAATAGCTCTACTTGAAAAATCTTTATGAATGATAGTTTATATTTTCATAAATTCTGAAGATGTAATTGAATCAATGCTGTTTCATGAGTCATTGAGAAGTGAAACTTCGTCTCACAACATTCTTCTTTCACTCATTTAATGCTCATCTCTTGAGCATCAATGTGATTCTTCTATGATACTAGTGAGATGAAGATGAAGGCGAAATCGAAATCGAAAGCAAAAGCAAAAGACGAAGATCAAAGATATAAAATAAACTCAAGCAAAGTGACGATTAAAACAATGACTAGTCAGTAAATCAATGACTAGAGAATCAGATTTTCAAGAAAGAAGACGAGATATATGATCAAATGACTAGCTAGTAGATTAATAGCTAGAGAGTGATATTTTCTGATGTGAGAACGAAGCTTTGAACATGACTAGCTAGTAGATTGATAGCTAGAAAGTGATGATTTCTAGAGCGAAGTTTTGAACATGATGAAAATGAATAGAATCATCAAGATTTAATTCTAATCATTACGCAGAATACGCGCTAAAGTTCACTGTGTAATAATTAGAGCAAGTCTCAATCAAATGAGATAGTAGTCACTAAATCGACGAAAAATTGAAAGCGACAAGATGTAAAGATGATTGCATGATTGATAGTCAATATTCTCATCAATTCTGAAGATGCAACTCAATAGCTTTGCTTGAGAAGTTTCTATCAATAGTAGTCAATGTCTTCATGAACTTTAGATGCAATTGAATTAATGCTGTTTCATGAGTCATCAAGAAATGAGACTTCGTCTCACGACATTCTTTTCTCACTCATTTAATGCTCATTTCTTAAGCATCAATGTGACTCTTTTATGATACTAGCGAGACGAAAGCGAAAAGCGAATGACGAAGGTTGAAGTCATGAACATGACTAGCTAGTAAATTAATAGCTAGAGAGCAAAACATATGAGAACAACAATGAGATGTAAACAGTCACATGATCTTACGAAGTAGTAGAATCTACTCTGTCACTGAATATTCAACTGTACGATTGAATGACAAGCTATATGAAAGTGATGAGATGTTTTAAATAGTTGCATGATCTTACGAGATAGTAAATGAGCTACACTGTCACTGAATTAAATAATACAGTTTCTTATTTTCTTCTTTCTTTCTTTCTTATTTTCTTATTTTTCTTATGAAACTATTTTCTTTCTTACAAAATCATTTTCTTTCTTACTATTTCTTATTTCTTTCTTATTTCTTATATATCAAAAATGAAAATAACAACAAGCAATGTTAAAATTTAAACACATGATCTTTGCATTTAACAGATTTGAGTCTGTAAAATTCTGATTGACTAAATTTATTAAATTCAGAAAGATAGTTTCATCTTCAATCTTTGAAGAAATCGCTTTAAAGAATGTGATGATGAGACAGAGATAAAGAACGAAATCAAGTATGTGAGTTTGAAGAAGACGCGTTGACTTTAATTCTGCAACATGTGTTCTTTCTTGCTGAGTTTATGAAACATGATGTATAAATTCTTCATGAATAAACACGAAGATGAGTCGCGAGCTAAGAGAGTAAATGAATCACAAGAGAGAGTTCAAGCAGATGAGTCATGAGATGAAGAAGTACGTCATGAGTCATGCAAGATGCAAGATGATCTAAAGAGAGAAACAGAAACATTTCAAGTAAATGTTCAATGATAATCTCAAGCAGATGAATAGCGAGATGAGCTTGCTAGAGAAACAGAGACATTTAAAGTGAGTGTTCGATGAGAATATTGAGCAGATGAATAATAAGTTACAAAATGAGTCATGAGATAACAAGAAACATGACGAGAAACAAGATGAAGAAACAGAGAATCTTTGCTTAAGTTTTCGACGTAAATTTCTAGCATCTTGAGCAGATGATCAAGCAGATGAGACAGAGACTGAAGTGAAAATCGAAGAGACTGAGAAAAGAGAAGCGATTTGAGTGAAGAATCGTTGTCAATCTCAAGCAAATGATGAGCGAAGAGACGAGCTTGCAGATGACAAAGTTGAAGATTTAGATAAAGATTGAGCGAGAGAAACAGTGAGCTTCTGAGCTGACAACTGAACGAATTCTTGAGAAACAGTCGAAGCAGATGAAGTTGAATTAAATCATTCAGATCAAACAAGCTTTTAAGTCTGCTGTCAAGTCATTTCTTGCTTGCACATTCAATGTATTTCATTCAAATCATCATCATCATTGAGTAGCTTTAAGTGCTCAGTTCTCTCTTGAGCTCAAGCTTTCTCTTGAGTCTGAGCTTGAACTTTCTCTAGATTCAGCTCTTTCTGAGCTTGAGCTTCGTTCTCTTCAATCTCAACATACATAGTCTGTATATGCTTATATAGTTGAGCTCTCTGCTTCTTTGATTTTTTCTCTCAGTCATCGAGTATAAGTCTTAATGTCTGAGCAATATGTCGATCTTTCAAATCAAATGTCTGCAGCAGCTGTTTTCTAATCTTTGAAGAAAAGATTATCAGCTGACTTAAGCTGATTGATGCATTCATATTCAGCTCGCTCAAGCTGTTCATCAATGCATTCATTGTTGCAGAAATGAATGTGTTGCTTTCTGTTGTTTTGTCACTGCTTTACTCAATATCATGAAAATGATATTCTCACGTTTGTAACGATTGTTTCTTTAACAACACAAGATATATACAGAGATCAAACAGTAATCACTATTACTAGACTTGAGATCTGAAGATAGCTGAGACAATAATATGTATTGACTACTTACATGAGTTGAGCACGAAGCTTCTATCTAAGAAAACGACCTTCGTTATATAGACATAGAAGATTCGTGCGATCGCCTGAATCATTGAGTGATCTCGTCAACTCAGATTCTGAATCATGAGAGTTGCTTCATGATTTCAATGATTTCATATAATGAATCATTAGCACGTGATTATGATCTTTACTAGCTCAGAGTTCATCATGCTACGAACTACGCTTTATTCTGTCGTAGTTTCTATTTCAACTCGAGTCGTGTTTTAACACTAGATCTTCTTCAAGGTTTCTGTTTTCAGAAATCATCGTTTCTATGTATTTGAATCAAGTATTCAAATTGTCGAGTTCTGTCGCAAAGCGTCGCCGTCTTTCGAAGAAACTTTGTTCTAACGATAGTTCAGTTATGCGTCTCTGCAATCACTGTTTCAATCATTTCGTGAAGTGTCGTGTTGATACTGACTTTGATCGTTGTGTCGAGTGTGTACGCTTAGATCGCAAATGCGATCTGATTGTCTCAGAGACTGAATGAGAGCGAGTTCGTAAGAAACGAACTCGTCTTCGTGCTGAGCTGAGCAAGACTCTGACTAAAGCAGCTCGTCTGCAAAAGCAACAAGAATTAATTGAGTCTTGCTGAGAGAATATGATGCGATGAAAGTTCAAGAATATTGAAGAACTTGAAGAGAATGAACGTCGTCGAACGACTGAGTCGTCTATCAACGATCTTCTTCTTAACGTCGATTTCGAACAGCTCGAAATTTCTTCTGATTTCAACTGATTGTCGAGTTTCTTTGCTGAAATTGCTGAAGAAGCTTTCGACAGTTCTTGAGATTTTTCTCTGATTCTTAAGTGTTCTCGATATGATTGTAATCTTTTCACTTGATCAATCAATGAGACTGATCTATGATGTCTTGTTGATCTAGTATATCTTCTACTTCGTACTCGACGTTCTGACTCTCTGAATCAATTTCTGAAGATTCTGTTTGAATTGATGTATTCGAGTCTGCAGACTTCAAAAGGCAGATATGAAATATCGAGTGTATTTTCATAGATGCTGACAGATCTAATTTGTAGTTAATTCGTTCTTTGATCTTTAGAATTCTATAAGATTCTAGCTTCGTGTGATTCAGTTTGTTACTCGATCTTTTTGTTTTGATGTTTCGTCTTAGAAGATATACTTTGTTTCTCTCTTTAAGAGTAGATTCTCTATCTCTTTTCTTATTAGCATACAGAGTCATGCGCTTGCTGAGAAACTGTATGTTCTTCTGTAATTTCTTTTGCAGTAGCTGCAATTGTTCTATCTGTAGCGTAGCTTTCTGTGCTAATTGTACAAACTCACACGATTCTTTAAGAGTTTTCGATTTGAACTCGTAGTTTGCAAAGAATGATGACACGCTGATTACTTTCGTTGTTGCGCTATTGAAAGTCAACTGTGCTACTGATAGTAGCTGTACTCAATCATTCTGTCTATAGTTAATATAACATCTGAGATACTGTTTCAGTGTCTGATTCATTCTTTTCGTTTGTTCATCTGTTTGCAAATGATAAGCTGTTGACAGCTTATGATGAATTTCTAACTGATTCATCAAGAATTTTCAGAATTTTGATGTGAAGAGCTTGTCTCTATCTGAAATTATCTCGTCTGATAGTTCATGATTTGCTACAATCGTTTTTAGAAACGTGTAGATCAAATCTTCTGCGAATGTTGCTTTCTTGTATGACAAGAAGTATTCATACTTGGTTAATCTGTCTGTTATAATCAAGATAGAATCATACGTTGCTTCGATGACTCTTTTCTTCGACTTAGATAGCTTGACTATGAAGTCTAAAGCTATGCTTTTTCATGCATGATCTGATGTGCTGAGACTTTTCAAAAGTTCATAGAATTTATGTTGATTGTGTTTCATATGAATACACACATCGCACTTTCTGATAATATCTTCTATCTGTTTTCTCATCTTTGAGAAATAGTAGATTCTAGATATTCTCTCAATGATTTTATTTGAACCTTGATGTTCGTGTATCATTGACTTGTGATGATCGTCTATCATCTCTTGTCTGCATCTTGTTGAAACATAAATCAGACTCTGAAATGTTAGTATTTCATTGATAATCTCAAAGTTCGCGTTGTTCTCGATATTCTCTATGATATCTTGCGCGACTGAGTTCTTCGCTAGCTTTAGCTTTACTCGTTTCTCGAGATCTCTGTTGTTGATTCATAAAGTGACTGCATTTTGTCTATTATAGACAATCGAATTGTCTGAATTCTCTTGCAAGATAGTCTGATTTATCTGTGATCTATCTGTTATATGATCTGCTCTTCTGCTCAAGACGTCGATCTTTGAGTTTTCAGATCTCTTTCGATATTGAATTTGAAAGTTGTACGACGACAACTTCTTTGATCATCTAATTTGTCTTCGATTTAGAACTTTCATGATCGTGAAGTATAGCAGATTCTTATGATCTGTATATACTTGAATCTGATGTCTAGATTCTTCTAGATACACTCTTCATTGTTTGAATGAGTCGACAATAGCTAGCAGCTTCTTGTCGTGTATCTCATAGTTCAATTCAGCGTCTGTAAGCTTTCTACTGTGAAATGCAATGAAATGCAGACGTCTTTTATCGTCTGATTGACTGATACATGCTTCAATAGTTTCGTCTGACGCGTTCATCTCGAGCGTAATGAGTTTTTCTGATTCAAACATGATCAGTACTGACTGAGAGATAAACAATTTCTTCAGCTTTTTAAAAGCTTCTTCTGCTTTCTCAGTTCACACGAACGATATGTTTTTTCTCGTAAGATTCGTAAGTGACGAGACGATTCTGAAGTATCTCTCTATAAAGCGTCTATAGAAGTTTGCGAATTCTAAAAAGAATTGAACTTCGATCTTCGACTTTGACGTCGATCAAGTCGTAACAGCTTTTATCTTCTTTGAGTTCATTCTTAAACTCTGAGACGTGACTATGAATCTCAAAAACTGTACACTCTGTACATGAAATTCACTTTTTTCTGACTTGATGCGCAGATCGACTTTCTTCAAAGTCTGCAGAACTTTTTTAACATGTTGCACATGTTCTTTCTTCGTCTTTGAGTATACTAATATATCGTTCAGATATACTATGATGAATTGATTCAGATAACGTCGTAACACGTTATTCACAAAGATTTGAAACGTGACTGAGACATTGATTAAGTTGAAAGACATGATCAAATACTCATAATGTTCTAATCAAGTGCAAAAGACTGTCTTTCACTCGTCTTCTTCTTTAATTCGTATTCGATTGAATGCTTCGAGTATATTGAATTTCATAAATCATTGTGCACTCTGCAATTTATTCTGCAGTTCTGCTATGAGCGATAACGAATAGCTGTTTTTAATCGTGATGTTATTTAGTGCTCTGTAGTCGACACATAGTCTTAGACTTTCATTCGATTTCAAAACAAACAGAATTGAGTATTCTGCTGACGACTGTGATTCTTTAATGAATTCTTTTCGCATGTTCTCTTTCAGATATTGTCACAAAGCATTGAGCTTTTCTGTCAACAATGAATAAATGAACTGTTTCGTGAGTTTCTTGTCGTCAACGAGCTTAATCTCGTGATTTCACGATTGATGTTTGAATAGTGTCTTCTGATCACTTTCTTTCTCAAACAGAATCTTGTATTTCTGATATTCTTTAGAAATAATAGCGATAGCGAGATTCTTCGAGTGATCGCTCTGAATCTCTCTGCTTCATAACATCTGTGCATCATTGATTTCTCTGAACTTTTCGCGCATTTCTTCGCTTGTCATGATGAATATTTTCACATCTTGTGATGACTTCAATATCAAATATAATCGCGTCGTTCTTGTACTTAGAAATGCGATTGTCTCGTTGATTCAATCAATCATTGAATTGATCATACGAAGTCATGATATGTTTAGAACTATATCACTTTCTGACTGCTTCGTAACATCTAAACGTAACTTCTTTCAATGTCGTTCAAGTCTCAAGTGAATGAGTCGAGTTTCTTGATCTATTAGTTCATTATTGTACTTCATGAATGTTTCATCGAAGTTTCGCAGATTGTAAGATTCTTTCTTTTTCTGCGTAGATATTTGCACTTTTTTAGCAAATTCTGAGAATATGTAATTTCTCGTGCAGTCACTGTCTATGAATAGTCGTGCTGCGTGATCATTAATTTTGATTCATACTCGTAACTGCGACGAGTCACTGATGAAGACAAATATACTTTCGATTTTCGATCTTTGACTAGACTTCTTCGATGATCTGTTGATCGAAGAGTCTTCTAGTTTTTTGAACTAGAAGTTCTTTCTTTCAGTACTTGTTCTATGTATTGAAATCAATTTGAATTGATCTTCTTAAGTGAATATTTCTTTGAATCACACAGATTGAATCTCTTTCTGATGACTTCTATCATCTGTCTAAGCTCTCTGAATATGTGATCTTCATCAGAGAGTACATATTCTTCTTGCTTGATGAACTTGACTTCTGTGAATGACTTTTTCATGACTATGTCACGATATCGAATGTCTTTGCGCGATGCGATCGACTCATCTTGCATAGTGTCATAGATAGCTTGATGTATATCATTCTTGATCTGTTGCATTCGCTGTGAAAAATCTTTCTCTTTCTGCTTAAAGAGAGTGTACAATTCGTTGTACATGCTTATAAAGCTTGCTTGACTTGTAAGCTTTCTGAGATCTTTCTTTACTTCAAGATGATCTTCTTCTTGATTGAGAGCATCTTCTGCTGCAATAGTGAATGCTCGTAGAGTTTCGCTAAGTCGATTTTCTTCTTCGACTGCTTGATGAATAGCTTCTTCGATGTCATTCGACCTATTCGAGTCATATGCTTCGCTGTCGAGAATCTTCGATTTCGCGATCATAGTGAACGAACTTTCATCACTATCTTCATCGTATGCTTCTGATTGACGATGAGTTGCTGCGTAGAAACGATTCTTTCGCGAGAGTTTCGAGTATCATTCAGAATCTTTCTTATCGCTCAGATGAGTGCAACAGTTGTTCTCGTAACATGCTGTTCATGACAACATTTGATGCTTGTCTCTCTGATTTTCTTTCGTTGCTGCGAAAGATCTGCCTTGCTTATCATAAGACTTTGACTTGTTCTTGTACTTATTCTGAGTACAGTTCTTGAAGTAATGATTCAGCTTTTCACATATGTAACATGTCTTGCTCTGTTGAGCTGTTTTGTCACGAGCGTTCGTTGATAACTTTCGAATTGCGTCTAACTTCATAGATTGAGAATCATAGTATGACTGTCGTCGTTTCTTCTTGAACTTTCGACTCAATACTACTGACATGACTGATTCTTTATCTTTTTTCAGACGTCTCTCATACTGTCTGTTATCAATGATTATTGCTCTAGATATCATCTTCTGCAAGTCGACGAGTCTATTGATTCTAGTGATTTCATTCTTGACTTTCTTTTGCAGTTTCTGATAGAACTGACTGGTGAGAGCTGCATCGTCTCATTTCATATTCATTGCAATATGCTGAAAGCTGATCAAATAAGTTGCTGCGAAGATTTTCTGTTGCAGATTGTACAGCTGACGTTCTGCTGTACATTTCTTGTCAATGTCTTCAAATACTCTTCTTAAACGTTTCTCAAATGTCTGAGAGTCACGAAATATCATGTTGATTTCTTCTTCTCGTTCTTCTGACTTCTTTTGCAGATAATTCATTAGATAGTGATGAAATCATGTGAATGCATTATCTCTTAGATAGATGAATGCAAAGAGTACTTTGTTCTCGATGAACTTGAACTGAAATGAGTGTCGTTTGATGTATAGCTCTATCTGTACTAGATATGCTTCGAGTTTATCTCGATCATCGTGATACAAGTTCGATGTTGAGATCTTGATCTTATCTGCGCTGAAGATGCTTGCTTCTTGACTGAGCGTGACTCGTTCTGACTGACTAGACATGACTGAAAGAAATGAACATCTCTGATATCTTGTGAAAGAGTGATGCTCAAAGTGTAATGATTGTTTCTTTAACAACACAAGATATATACAGAGATCAAACAGTAATCACTATTACTAGACTTGAGATCTGAAGATAGCTGAGACAATAATATGTATTGACTACTTACATGAGTTGAGCACGAAGCTTCTATCTAAGAAAACGATCTTCGTTATATAGACATAGAAGATTCGTGCGATCGTCTGAGTCATTGAGTGATTTCGTCGACTCAGATTCTGAATCATGAGAATCGCTTCATGATTTCAATGATCTCATATAATGAATCATTAGCACGTGATCATGATCTTTACTAGCTCAGAGTTCATCATGCTACGAACTACGCTTTATTCTGTCGTAGTTTCTATCTCAACTCGAGTCGTGTTCTAACAACGTTGAGCTTCAATGTCAAGAAATAAAGTAAAGATGCAATATAAAAAGCTTCGAAATCAACAAAGTGAGCATGAACATATGTGATGATTGATCTAATAGATAAATAGATCTAGAAGATAGATTAAATATAAATGACTAGATGAGTAAATAAATAAATAGATAGATAGATATGTCTTTATATTGATGTCTTCATTTATGAATGAGGTAAAAAGGTAAAAGATAAAAAGATAAAGAAGAAAAGTTTGCTTGAAAAATCTTTATAAATAATAGTCAATATTCTTATGAATCTTGAAGATGCAACTGAGTCATGCTTGAAAAATTTCTATCAATAGTAGTCAATGTTCTCATGAACTTTGAAGATGCAACTTAATAGCTTTGCTCAAGAAATCTTTATGAATGATAGTTAATGTTCTCATGAACTCTGAAGATGCAACTCAATAGTTTTGCTCAAGAAATCTTTATGAATGATAGTGTCATGATTCTAGTCTTATCAGACTCAGTCTTCTAGTCTTGTCAGATTTATTCTAGCTTCGTCATCTTGACTAGTCTTTATTGAGTCTAGCGTCGACTGAGAAATACACATATGTAGTCAGCTTCTTTTCTGTAGCTATCTTTCTTTATTAGCATTTATCTTCTAGTTAAATGACACTCATATTGACTTGCTTTATGCTGACTTCTAACATTAGATAAATGCTCATCAACTACTCTGCTATTGATGAATAGATGATATGAAACAATCTATTCAGTAAGAAAAATTTGCAAGAAATTCTTCAAATTTGCATCATCATCATTTTAGATCGCAAGAAATTCTTCGATTCTACACTCATTTTCATCATTTTATTTGCAAGAAATTCTTCGAATAAAGCACTCAATTATTATCTGAAATTCACAAGAAATTCTTTGAATTTTCACTCATCAAAAAACATCAATTTAAAACATCAATTTCTCATCTACTTTTATCTCAACAACTTCTATCTTCTCTCATCATGACACGCGACGTTGAGTCAGTTGAGTCTTGAACAACTCGTCTGCTTAGAAGCACTGTCAATAGAAGAGTTTCACTTCTACTCATCAATGCTTCAATCGAAGCTGAGAAAGCTGTCATTGCATGAAACATAAACATTGAAGAACAACTGTTTCATTGAATCAGCAATCAACTTAACGAAGTCATCAATATGCTGAATGAGTTTCAAAGTCAGCATGACTTGACTTTACAACTCAATGAACACTGACTTCTCATACAAGAAGATCACAAAAAGAAAGCGAAACAACTAGAAGTCGCTTTTGATAAGAATGATGAGCTAGAGAAAAAGATCAATCAGCTACAAGATGAGTGATTGAACTTCAGAGTGAAACAACGTCAAGCTGATCAATTTATGTCTCGTCAAGAGACTCAGTCAGTTGAGCATTAAGTCAATCAGAAAAAGATTTCATTGATTTCTGAAGTTGATCAACGTCTTTGAAGCTCACAAGAATCATTCACTCTATTCGATAATGAGAACAATCATCACAAGTCAATTAAATTTTCGAATTCATTTATCTTTATCGACATAGATGAATTTACTTGAGAGACATGAAACATCAAAATAGCTGACTGTTGAGATCGTGCTTAGAATCTAATCACACTGCAGCGAGATAGTGCGTAGCTGAATAGAATGTTTGATCAATAGAGATAGCTATAACTAGAAAACTAAGAATACAGAAGAAAGAAGACAGTTTCGAGCTGTATCTATAGTAGAGCGAACAAAGAAGCGAAGTAGTCGATTTGCTAGAGCTCGAATAGATGAAATGTTTCAGCATATTTTGATTCGAAACATCATTGTTTCTTGTTCACATATTGAAATTTCTAGAGTCTATTGACTAGACTCTATTCAATGTCGACACGCTTCGTAACACTGACAAGCTTGATGTCAACGCGAATCATTACTCTACTGAAAAGATTCGTATTGTCTATGTGATTTTCAGACTAAAAGATGATGCTGATCAGCAAATATATGCAAAGCATTGTATTGATGCTTTCTCACTCTATCAGTCACTATCAGAGTTACTGAAACATCTGAAAGAAATTTACGAAGATCAGAATCTGATTTGAAAGTGTCATCATAAATACATTGCTCTGAAGCAGCTCAACAAGTCTTTCAGCTCTTTCTATTCAGAATTCACTAGAATATTCAGCTTTTTGAACTACGATGATATCATTCTGATGAACGACATTCAGAATAAAATCAACAATCATCTTCAGAACGCATTGTCAGTTTGCCTCATAGAGTTTAGCTCGCTTGATAAGCTCAAGACTTTTCTTCAGAGAGTGAATAATAAACAATGAGTCAATTATCAGCTACGTGACAAGCAATGAACAGTCAAATCAATAGCAGCTTCGAAAAAACGTTTTGTTTCTTCGTTGACATCAGCTTCAGCCTTGACTACTAGCTATGTTTAACTCGCTACTTTTTTCATTCTTGAATCTGAATGATCAAGAATGTCAATCATTTGCTTTAATTGCAAAGTATCGAATCATCTTTCAAAGAACTGCTCTCAGCTGAAGACTAGTACTTTGACATCTCATGCATTCACTTCTCATCTCAATGAGATCATCATGTCAAAAGAAGAGAAGAAATTATTTACAGAGAAATCGAAGAATGAGACAAAAAACTAGTGACTTTCATCAAAGACGTGATGAAAGATGTGTTAATTTCTTCAACAATGAGCAGCTCAAATGATCTTTTTGCTTCGAAATCTTTGACTATTGAATGTATACTATCTAGCAATGAAATTAGTTACTCATTAAAGTCATTGATTGACACTGAAGCAGCTGATTATTCGTTCATTGATGAATTAATCGCGCAGAATGTTTGTGATCATTTGCAAATTGAATTATTATCTTTAATCAAGCTCAAGTCAATAAGAGAATTCGATGATAATTATGCAAAAAAGCTCATTACTCATGCGATTTATTTGAATCTGACTGTTCAAGATCATATGAAACGTTTCGTCTTTATGCTGATTACTCGACTGAGTTAGCAACAGATGATTCTCGAAAAAACATGAATGAATAAGATCGAGATAACAATTGATATGAGAAATGATCATCTTCAATTTTCTGATTCAAAGACTCATATTGATGCTAGCTCAATTTCTCTTTCTGTTCTCAAGAAAATTGTGATAGAACAGAAGAGTTTAATCTTTACTTAAATACTAAAGAGATTTATCTCTTCTGTTGTCACTTGACTCAGCGAGAAGTCATCTTCATTCAATAAAATCGTGAAATCATTTAATTCAGTCAACTTTGCTTCGTCTTTCAATTCAATGAACATAGCAATGATAGAGACTGCAGCATATAAATCACTAGTCAAATGATTGAATGTGACTACTTTCATGATCATCATCACGAAAATCGATCGACTTCTAAAAACAGCTAGAAATAAACTTGAAGATGTAAATCTACAAGAACTTTCACATGAAGAGATCTTGAAAGAAGTCAAAGCTAAGCTTTCTTTGAAATATCATGACTATCTAAACATGTTTGATCGAGCTATGATTGATCAACTATCTTCTCATCGTCTTTACAATTACAAAATCAAGTTGACAGACGAGAAAATATCTTCTCAAAGTCATATGTCTGACTACAAGCTTCAAAAGATGAAGAATTATCTGATTAAACATCTGAATAAGAGCTTTATATCTTTTAGCTCAATCTCATACACTTCGTTCATACTATTCATTGAAAAGAAAGATGATAGTCTGCGTTTCTGCGTCGATTATAGAAAGCTCAATGCTTTGATCAAACGAGATCGCTACTCTCTATTCTTAATAGACGAAACTCTCACTCATATTCAAGATAGCAAGTATCTGATTCGATTAAATATAATAGTCATCTTCAACAAACTACGCATGCATTCAAGAAGCAAAGATTTGACTATCTTTATTATCTCTTTTGACTTCTACAAATATCACGTGATGTTTTTTGAATTAACAAACGACTCGACTTTCTATCAACATTATATGAACGACGTGCTGTTTGATTATTTACATCAGTTTTGTCAGATTTATCTAAATGACATTATCATTTACAGTAAAACACTGAAGAAACATAAGTGACATGTACAATTGATTCTACATAGACTACAAGAGACTGATCTTCAGATGAATATAAACAAGTGCAAGTTTCATGTTCAGAAGATTTTCTTTCTGAAACTATTGCTATTCATTGAAGAATTAAAGATGAATCTCAGAAAAGTACAAGCAGTAGTTGAATGATTTACTTCTACAAATCTCACTCAGATGCAGTTTTTCGTTGACTTCTGCAACTTCTATCGACGTTTTATAAAGAACTTTTCAAAGATTGTTTATTCTCTGATTTAACTCACTCAAAAAAAGATGATATTTGAATGAAATCACGCTTGTCAAACGATCTTTGATCATATGAAGAAACGAATGACTGAAGCATTTATTCTTCGTCATTTTGATCAGAATAGAAAGACTATTCTTGAAATAAACTCATTCAACTACGTCAACAATGACATACTTTCTCAATATGATGATGAAGAAACATTGCATTCAATGATCTACTACAGCAAGAACTTGAGCTTTGCTGAGTGCAATTATGAGATTTATGACAAGAAGCTACTAGCAATCATTCAAGCATTCAAGCATTAATGATCTGAGCTGAAATTGACTGAACTATCAATTAAGATGTTCATCAATCATCAAGCTCTAACGTCATTAATGAAGAATAAAGAGCTGAGTAAACATCAGATGCGTTGAGTTCAGAAGCTAGCTGACTTCAACTTCAAGATAATGTATTGATTTGACAAACAGAATATTAAGATCAATGCATTAACTTGTTGAGCTGACTTCATGCTCAGAAATTTCGATGATGAATGTGTTCGCTATCAATGAATCACTATTCTGACTGTTACGATTCTAGTCTTCGTCTATTCTTCGTCTAGCCTTTGCCTGATTTCATTCTAATCGAGTCTAGCGAAAATCTGATCTAGAGATGATATCATTGAAACTCTGCATTATATGTGTAAGACGTCAACTCAATTGAGTCTAGCACAGAACTGAGAAACACACATATAAGAATCGAGTTCTTTTCTGTAGATACTTTTCTTTCTTAGCATTTATTTATTAGTTAAATGACATCTTTATGACTCGCTCTAGATCGATCTCTAACAGTAGATAAATGCTAATCAACTACTCTGCTATCGACGTGTAGACGATACGAAATAATCTACTTTGTTTATTCAGAAAATTCGCAAGAAATTCTTTGAATTACTTTCATCAAAACACATCTTCAAATTTACTCAAATTTATCAAATCAATTACTCAATCAAATCTATCTATCTATCTTTCTTACAATGACACGCGACTTCGAATCAGTCGAGTCACGAACAACTCATCTGCTTAGAAGCATTGCTAGCAGACGTGTTTTCATTATTTCTTTTGATGCTTCAGCTGAATCTCAGAATGTTGCTATCTCATGAAACATCAACATGAATCAACAACTTCGTCAATGAGCTATTGATCAGTCAGACAAGATCATCAAGATGCTGATCGAGCTAAGAGATCAACGAGACATGACTTTGAAACTTAATGAGCAATGAATCAATGTTCAAGTCGATCACATCAAGAGACTTGATGAGCTAAAGATCAATCAAATGACAATAAACACTCAAGAAAAGACTATCGTTGAACTACGAGAGAAAGTCTTGAGTCTAAAAAAGAAACAGCGTTCAGCGAATCAGTCTCGATCTCGTCAGTCTACGAAACCTCTATTTCGTCAATCTATTGAGAATCATACTCGACGTGAGTCGTTCACTCTATTCAATAATGATCATCACAAGTTCTTCAAGTTTTCAAACTCATTTATATTCATTGATGAAGATGAATCAACATGAAACAGCTGAAGAGTCAAGATGAACGACAAGCTTCAGGCAAATGTTGATCACTTCGATAATGAAAATATCTGTATTGTCTATGTGATATCTAGACTAGAAGATGATGCTGCTAAGCACATCTTCGCTTGATGTTAACATGACGCTTCACATTCATACATCTCGATCGACAAGCTATTTGAGCATCTGAAAGAAATATACGATGAACTGAATAGAAATCGAAAGTGTCGTCGTGAGTACAACGCTCTGAAACAAGCAGAAAAGTCTTTCAATGTCTTTTACTTCGACTTTATGAAGCTATTCAGTTATCTTGAATACGATGATTGTACTGATGAATGATCTTCAGAATAAAATCAATAATCGCTTGCAGAACACTCTATCAGTCTGTTCAGAGAATTTTACTTCGCTCACTCGCTTAAGAATCTTTCTTCAAGATGTGAATAATAAACAGCGAGTCAACTATCAGCTACGCAGTCAGCTTCGCACTGTCATCGTCAAAGTCATTGTCATACCTGATAAATGCGCTGCTACTTCATTGTCAGTGATGACTTTGATAATCGATTATGTTAAGTCTACTTTCTCTTTTATCTTTGAGTCAGCAAGATTGTCTATCATCTGCTATACTTGCAAGATCTCGAGTCATTTGTTCAAGAATTGCTCTCAGAACAAGATTAACATCTCGACATCTTGTGCATTCATTTCTCGTCTACATGAAATCGTCATTTCGAAGAATAGCGAGGCAAAAAACTAGAGACTTTCATCAAAGACGTGATGAAAGAGATGTTAATTTCTTCAACGATAAGTATGTCAGATGATTCTTTTGCTTCTGAATCTTTGATTACTGAATATGTACTTTCTAGCAATGAAATTAGTTACTCATTGAAGTTATTGATAGACATCGAAGCTGCTGACTATTCATTCATTGATGAAGTGATTACGCAGATTGTTTGTGATCAGTTGCAAATCAAGTCTCTGACTTTGATCAAAGCGAAGTCAATTCGAGAATTTGACAATCATTATGCTAAGAAACTCATTACTCATGTCATGTATTTGAATCTGACTGTTCAAGATCATATGATTGACACAGCTTCTATGTTGATCACTCAATTAAATCAACATCAAATGATTCTTGAAAAAACATGAATGAACAAAATTGATCTAGTAATAGATATGCAAATCGATTTTCTTCGATTTTCGAATTTCACTTCTAGTCAGAAATCGATTGTTCTATTCTCAAGTCATAAAACAATCACGAAACAGAAGAGCTTGACTTCTACTCATATACTGAGAAGACTCTTCACTTTCGTTATTTCTCAACTCAGTCAGAAATCACTCTCTTTCGATCAGTCAAAAGAGAAGTTCTTTAAAATGATCAAACAGTCAAAATCGCTCAAAGCAGTTTCGTCTAGCGTCAACTCTAAATCGACGTTCAGTCTGAAATCAGCTTTCAGTTCAATCAACATATTCATGATAGAAACAGCCGCATATAGAATGTTGATCAAACAATCAGACGTCAAGATCTTTGCTGTTATCATCTTGAAAATCGATCGACTCATAACTACAGTTGAAAACAAGTCTGAAGAAGTGAATCTGCATAAGCTTTCTTACGCTGAAGCTCTCAAGCAAGTCAAGATCAAGCTTCTCTCTGAATATCACGACTATCTAAACATCTTCGATCGAGCAATGATCAATCAACTATCATTGCATCATTTCTATGATCACAAAATTAAGTTGATCAATGAAGAAATGCTTTCGCGAAGCAGACTATATCAGATGTTCAATCACAAGCTTCAGAAGATAAAGAAGTATCTGATCAAACATCTGAACAAAGAGTTCATTTTCTTCAGTTTCGCATCATACGTCTCGCTCATCTTGTTCACTGAAAAGAAAGACGAAAGTCTGCGTTTCTGCGTCGATTACAGAAAGCTCAATGCTTTGATCAAACGAGATCACTACTCTTTGTCATTGATAGACAAGACTCTCGCTCGTATACAAGAAAGTAAGTATCTGACTCGATTGAACATCATTGTCACGTTCAACAAGCTACGCATGCACTCAGATAGTGAAGATTTGACTATCTTCATTATCTTCTTCGACTCATACAAATATCATGTAATGCTCTTTAAATTAATCAATGAATCGACGTTTTATCAACACTATATGAACGATGTGTTGTTTAAATATCTACATCAGTTTTGTCAGATCTATTTAGATGACATTATCATCTACAGCAAGATCTTGAAGAAACACAAGCAACATGTACGATTGATTCTGAATAGACTACGAGAAGCTGATCTACAGATAGACATCGATAAATGCGAGTTTCATGTTCAGAAAATCATCTTTTTAGAACTTTTGATGTCAATCGAGAAACTTAAGATGAATTCACGAAAGATGCAAGCAGTCGTTGATTAATCTACACTCAATAATCTCACTCAGATGCAGTTCTTCATTGACTTCTGCAACTTTTATCGACGCTTCATCAAGAACTTTTCGAAGATTGTTCATTCAATGATTCAACTCACTCAAAAGAAGATCATATTTGAATGAAATGAAGTCTATCAGATCATCTTTGATCATATGAAGAGACGTATGATCGAGACTTTTATACTACGTCACTTTGATCAAACTTGTGAGACTATTCTTGAAATCAACTCATTCAACTACGTCAACAATGAAGTTCTGTCTCAATATGATGATGAAGATGTTTTACATTCGATTGTCTTTTATAGCAAGAACATGTCTTCTGCTGAATGCAATTACAAGATATATGATAAAGAACTTCTGATCATCATTTGAGCATTTGAACACTGATGACTTGAACTGAAGCTAACTGACATTTCTATCAAGATGTTCATCGATCATCAAGCACTCATCTCATTAATGAAAGATAAAGAGCTGAGCAGATGTCAGATGCGCTGAGTTCAGAAGTTAGCTGACTTCAACTTCAAGATAATGTATTGATCTGACAAACAGAACATTAAGATCGATGCATTAACTTGTTGAGCTGACTTCGTGTCTAAAAAATTTGATGATGAACGCGTTCAATATCAAAGAACTACTATTCTGACATTGAATCAAATGAAGATCGCTGATCTAAAGAAGAATAACAATTAATCAATCTATAAACAGATTCTTGAGACTAATGAGATCGACGAGAATTGTACACTACTTCGCGAAGCAATAGCAAGAGACGAGACACAATATGAAGATATCAAATTGAAGAATTGTTGAACTCAGAATGAAATCTTGTATCATGATAGTCAGCTATGAGTTTCGTTCAACGAGCTTCTACAAATGAATCTGATTCGTGAGATACATGATCAATCGTCGATTAATCATTCTGAAATTCTTAGAACAGTGAAGATCATAAAGCGAAATTACTATTGATCTTCTATGCGAAAAACGATAGATCGATATATTTGAAACTGCTACGTATGTCAACGTTCAAAGACATTAAGAGATAAATCAAATGACTTGCTTCAATCTCTATTTATATCTGAACAGCGATGACAAGACATAGCAATGAACTTTATTATCAATCTATTTGATTCATACAATTACAACGCTATTCTGACTGTCATCTGCATATTGTCAAAAGAAAGACATTATATTCTTTGCATCACTGATGATGAAGATATCACAGCTGAAAAGACAGCTGAAATGCTGATTCAATGAGTATATTGAACTCATGATTTATCAAGCTTCATAGTATCTGATCGAAGTTCGCAATTCATCTCTATACTATGAAAGTTTCTTTGCAAACGACTGAGCATTTCTCTTCGATTGTTCATCGTTTATCATTCTCAGATCAACGATCAAAGCGAACGAGTCAATCAGAACGTTGAGCGATATCTTTGATTCTTCTGTTCATATATGCAGAACGACTGATCTAAGTGACTACTCATGATCGAGTTTGTCAACAATAACATCTTGTCATCAGTCATCTTCTTGACTTTCTTCTTCATAAACAAGAGCTTTCATTCTTGTATGAGCTTCGATTCTGACATCATTGAGTATGAAAGCATTCGCGAACGCTTGCAGATCAATCGAATCAAGAATATATCTGAACAAATGAACAAGACTTTGATCTTCGCTCGTGAAGCTCTGATCAAAACACGAGAACAAATGATGAATTAAGCTAATAAGCATAGAAAGAAGATCAATTACAAGATTGAATCAAAGATGTTTCTGAATGAACGAAACATTGTTACAGCGAGATCTTTCAAAAAATTGAATGACAAGATGCTTGATTCATTTCAGATCATTGCATCTGTTGACTCGTTTTATAAGTTGAAACTATCAGAGACTATGTGTATACATGATGTATTTCATTCAGAACTTCTTCGTTCTGTCGTCAATGACTCTCTATCTGATCAAAAGAATGAATCTTCGAAGTCAATAGTGATAAACGATGAAGACGAATGAAAAATTGATGATATACTGAACTTTCGACGCTATAAAAGATGACTTCAATATCGAGTCAAATGAAAGAGCTATGACAACGATCTCAACTGATATAACGCTGACGACGACGAATTTATGAACGCTCAAGAGATGATTGATGACTTTCATATTAAATATTCAAGCAAAGCGCACTAAGAAACAACATTCATGTGAACATGAATAGTCAAGAAAAGAGAGTAATGTTACGATTCTAGTCTTCGTCTATTCTTCGTTTAGTCTTCGCCTGATTTCATTCTAATTGAGTCTAGCAAGAATCTGATCTAGAAGTAATATCATTGAAACTCTGCATCATATGTGTAAGACATCAACTCAATCGAGTTTAGCACAAAGCTGAGAAACATACATATAAGAATCGAGTTCTTTTCTGTAAATACTTTTCTTTCTTAGCATTTATTGTTACGATTCTAGCTACGCATCTATGTTGATAGCTATGTTGATGACTATGTTTCTGACTATCGTCGATTGCTCATCACTAGACTATCAAGTTGTTTTGAAGTCAATTCTATTCAAAGTTAGCTTATGTTCTTCTGAGTCATATAGATAGTCGACTCTTCTCTTCTAGATACTTTTCTTTCTTAGCATTTATATACTCATTACATTACACTCATATGACTCGCTCTATGCTGATTTCTAACATTATATAAATGCTTCTTCGTTACAGACGAAGTGAAATAATCTGCATCGACTTGCTCTGCTTGATTCACACGACTATTGACTTTGATCTAGTCGACTCGCGATCATGCAGACACTCATTCTTCTTTCTCGTGAGCTGACTCAGCGAGAATAAACAAAAGATTCAAACTCGTGCGCTGATCAGCGAGTATAAACAAACGATTGAAATCATTCGACTAGATCAAAGATCAGCGAATTAATCGTTCATTCAGATTCGCAAGAGATTCTTCAAATTTGTTGAATAATCAAACGAGATCAGTCTATGACTGCGTGAAGTTTCTATTTCAAAGAGCAATCAAAGAGATCAGTCTAGAACTGCGTGAAGTCTCTATCTTGATAAGTAAACTTCTCAGTGAGTCTGCTTCAATGACATCATCAAAGCGATGATCTATCTACCTTCATCGCTTTATCTATCAGTGAATCGATTCATCAACTCGATCATGTGCAAATAGTGAGTCTGCTACAATGACATCTTTCGTCAATGCAATGACTCATCTACTCACATCGCTCTATCTATCAGTGAATTGATCTGTCGACTCATTCGCGTGCAACTAGTGAGTCTGCTACAATGACACTGTCAATGCAATGATTTATCTTCTCATCGTTCTACTCATCAGTGAATCGATTCGCCTACTCGTTCATGTGCAACTAGTGAGTCTGCTACAATGACATCTTTCGTCAATGCAATGATCTATCTATTCACATCGTTCTACCTATCAGTGAATCGATTCGTCTATCAGTTCACATGCAACTAGTGAGTCTGCTTCAATGACATCTATTCTCAATGCAATGATCTACTCGCTCTCATTGTTCTACTCATCAGTGAATCTGATCATACATTCACGTGCAACTAGTGAGTCTGCTACAATGACGAGCTCAAAGTCGATCTCTTCAATGAGCAAGTCGATCAGTGAGTCTGCTTCAATGACATCAGTCAATAGTTGATCTCTTTGCTGAGCAAGTCGATTTCTCTCTACATAGCTAGTCTGCTACAATAGACATTTCGATTCTACACAAGACTAAGAAAATACATTCATGCAAACATGAATCATTGAAGAGAAGAAGTACTGTTACGATTCTAGCTACGCATCTATGTTGATAGCTATGTTGATGACTATGTTGATGACTATGTTTCTGACTATCGTCGATCGCTCGTCACTAGACTATCGAGTTGTTTCGAAGTCAACTCTATTCAGAATTAGCTTATGTTCTTCTGAGTCATATAGATAGTCGATTCTTCTCTTCTAGATACTTTTCTTTCTTAGCATTTATATACTCGTTACATTACATTCATATGACTCGCTCTATGCTGATTTCTAACATTTATCTATTAGTTAAATGACATCTTTATGACTCGCTTTAAGTCAATCTTTAACATTGACGTTGAATCAAATGAAGATTGCTGATCTAGAGAAGAATGTCAGTAAGTCAATTTATAAACAAGTTCTTGACGTGAATGAAATTGACGAGAATTGTACTCTACTTCGCGAAGCAATAGAAAGAGACGAATCACAATGCAAAGACATCAAGCTGAAGAATTGTTGAGTTCAGAATGAAATCTTATACAAAGACAGTCAGCTATGAGTCTCGTTCAATGAATTTCTGCAAATAAATTTGATTCGTGAGATGTATGATCAACTCTCAATAAATCATCTTGATATTCTTAAAACAATGAAAATCATCAAACAAAACTACTATTGATCATTCATGTGAAAGACAGTAGATTAATATATTTGAAACTGCTATGTTTATCAACGATCAAAGACATCTAGAAATAAATCAAATGACTTGCTTCAATCTCTATTGATATCTGAACAGCGATGACAGAACATAGTCATGAACTTCATTATCAATCTATCTGATTCATACAACTACAACGCTATTCTGACTGTCATCTGCAGATTGTTGAAAGAAAGACATTATATTTCTTGCATCATTGATGATGAAGATATCATAGTCAAAAAGACAGCTGAAATGTTGCTTCAATGAGTATATTGAACTCACGATTTATCAAGCTTCATTGTATTCAATCGAGATTCTCAGTTCATCTTCATTCTTTGAAAGTTTCTTTGCAAACGACTGAGCATTTCTTTTCAATTATTCATCATCTATTATCTTCAGATTGATGATCAAAGCGAATCAATCAATCAGAATGTTGAGTGATATCTTTGTTTCTTCTGTTCATACATGCAGAACGACTGATTCAAGTGACTATTCATGATTGAGTTTATCAACAATAACATCTTGTCTTCAGTCATCTTCTTGATTCTCTTTCTCATGAACAAAAACTTTCATTCTCATATGAGTTTCGATTCTGACATCATCGAGTATGAAAGCACTTGCGAACGTCTGCAGATCACTCAAGTCGAAGATATATTCAATTACATGAATAGAACACTGATCTTTGCTCGCGAAGCTTTGATCAAAACACAAGAGCAAATGATGAATCAGATTAACAAGCATAAAAAGAAGATCAATTACAAGATTGAATCAAAGATGTTTCTGAATGAAAGAAACATCGTTACAGCAAGATCTTTCAAGAAGCTAGATGACAAAATGCTTGATTCTTTCATCAATTTAGATCTTGTTGACTCTTCATATAAACTGAAATTATCAAAGTCTATGCATGTTCATGATGTATTTCATTCTGATCTGCTTTGCTCTGTCATCAACGATTTTCTGTCTGATCAAAAGAATGAATCTTCAAGATCAATAATGATAAAAGATGAAAACAAATAAAAAATCAATAATATATTGAACTCTTGATGCTATAAAAGATGACTTCAATATCGAGTCAAATGAAAGAGCTATGACAACGATCTCAACTGATATAACGCTGACAGCGACAAATTTATGAATGCTCAAGAGATGATTGACGACTTTCATATCAAATATTCAAGAAAAGCGCACTAAGAAACAACATTCATGCAAACATGAATAGTCAAGAAAAAAAGATAATGTCACGATTCTAGTCTTGTCAAACTCAGTTTTCTAATCTTGTCAGATTTATTCTAGCTTCGTCATCTTGACTAGTTTCTATTGAGTCTAGCGTTGACTGAGAAACACACATATGTAGTTAGCTTCTTTTCTGTAGCTATCTTTCTTTCTTAGCATTTATCTTCTAGTTAAATGACATTCATATTGACTCGCTCTATGCTGATTTCTAACAGATAGTCTATATTTTCATGAATTCTGAAGATGCAATTGAATCAATGCTGTTTCATGAGTCATCAAGAAGTAAGACTTTGCTTCATGACAACATTATCTTTCTTTCTTGACTATTCACGTTTGCATGAATGTTATTTCTTAGTGCGCTTTTCTTGAATATTTGATATGAAAGTCATCAATCATCTCTTAAGCATTCATAAATTCGTTGTTGTCAGCGTTATATCAGTTGAAATCATTGTCATAACTTTTTCATTTGACTTGATATTGAAGTCATCTTCAATGTTAGAGATCAGCATAGAGTGAGTCAATATGAGTGTCATTTAACTAGAAGATAAATGCTAAGAAAGAAAGATAGCTACAGAAAAGAAGCTGACTACATATATGTATTTCTCAGTCGACGCTAGACTCAATAGAAACTAGTCAAGATGACGAAGTGAGAATAAATTTAACAAGACTAAAAGACTGAGTCTGACAAGACTAGAATCGTGACATTACTTTCTTTCTTTGATGATTCATGTTTGCATGAATGTATTTTCTGCTCGACTTGATTGATTGCTCAATCATGATTTCACAGACTCAGACTCATTAAATTCTGATTAACTGAATAGTCAAAAGCGCTTCTAACGCGATTTGTTTGAATATCAAATATGAAAATCATCAACTATCTTCTGAGTGTTCATAAATTCATCGTCATCAGCGTTGTATCAATTGAAATCATTATCATAGTCATTTCATTTGACTCTATACTGAAGTCATCTTTGATATCAACGAAAATTCAATATATCGTTGATTTCTCATTTGTTTTCGTCGTTTATCACTATTGACTTGAAGAGTTCATTCTTTTGATCAGACAAGAAGTCGTTGACAACAAGATGAAGCAGATCAGAGTGAAATAAATCATGAATATGCATAGTTTCTAATAATTTCAGCTTATATGACGAGTTGACAAGATTTAAATTGATGAAGAAATCAAGCATTTTATCATTTAGCTTCTTGAAAGATCTCGCTGTAACAATGTTTCTTTCATTCAAAAACATCTTTGATTTAATCTTATAATCAACTTCTTTTCTATGCTTATTGATTTATTTCATCATTTGTTCTCATGTTTTGACTAGTGACTTGCAAGCAAACTTCAGTGTTTTGTTCATATGTTCAGATATATTCTCAACTTTAGTTGTCTGCAAGCGTTCATGAGAACTTTCATATTTAATGACATCGAGTTTAAAGCTCATATAAGAATGAAAGTCTTTGTTTAGAAAGAATGAAATTAAGAAGATGACTGAGAACAAAGCATTATTGTCGATGAACTCAATTATGAGTAGTAGTTTAGCTCAGTCATTCTGCATGTATGAACAAAAGAATTGAAGATATCTTTTGATGTTCTGATTAACTCATTCACTTTGATCATTGATCTGAGAGTGATAAACTGTGAAGAGTCAAAGATTAATGTCTAGTCTTTTGCAAAGCGACTTTCATAAAATGAAGATAAATTAAGAGTCTCAATTTGAAACAATGAAATTAAGTAAATTGTGTATTCGATATATTCACTGAAGCATTAACTCAGCTGTTTTTTCTGCTGTGATCTTCTCATCATCAATGAAGCAAGAAATATAATGTCGTTTCTTTGTCAATTTACATATCACTGTTAGTATGATGTTTTTGTCTTTTGAAAGAAATAAGTTGATGATGAAGTTCATGACTATGTTCTTTCATTGCTGTTCAAGTATGAGTAAAAAATGTAGTAGTTCATTGAATTTATCTCAAGAAGTCTTTGATTGTTGACAAATGTAGCAGTTTCAAATATATCGACTTATTGTCTTTTGCATTGAAGATCAATAGTAATATCTTCTTATGATCTTCATCGTTTTGAGAATTTCAAAATGATCAATAAAAGATTGATCATGAACTTTTCAAATTAACTTCATTTGAAGATGTTCATTAAAGAAAATTCATAGAAGATCACTTTGATATAGTATTTCGTTCTGAACTCAACAATCTTTTAATTTAATATCTTCGTATTGAGCTTCATCTTTTAATACAACTTCACGAAGTAGCGTACAATTCTCGTTGATTTCATTAGTCTCAAGAATCTGTTTATAAATTGATTCATTGATGTTCTTCTTTAAATCAGCAATTTTCATTCAATTCAATGTGAGAATTATAGTTTGTTGATAACAACATCATTCATTCTTGAAACTTCTAGAAACTGAATTGACTTGACGAGTCAATGCATTGACTTTGATGTTTTGTTTGTCTGAGCAATACATGATTTTAAAGTTGAAGTCAACAAGCTTTTGTACTCAGCGCATTTAATGTCTACTTAACTCTTTATCTTTCATTAATGACATTAAAGCTTGATGATCAGTGAACATCTTGATGAATAACTCAGTCAATTTCAGCTCAGATTATCAATGCTTGAAGACTCAAATGATTGCTAGTAGTTTCTTGTTATAGATCTCGTAATTGTACTCAGCGAGACTCAGATTCTTACTATAGTAAATCATTGAATGCAATGTTTCTTTATCATCATACTGAGAAAGTATATCATTGTTGACGTAGTTGAATGAGTTTGTTTCAAGAATAGTCTTTTTATTCTGATCAAAATGACGAAGAATAAAGACTTCAGTCATTCATTTCTTCATATGATCAAAGATCGTTTAACAAGCTTAATTTCATTCAAATATCATCTCTTTTTGAGTTAGTTGAATCAAAGAATGAACAATCTTCGAAAAGTTCTTTATAAAACGTTGATAAAAGTTGCAGAAGTCAACGAAGAACTGCATCTGAGTGAGATTTGTAGAAGTAAATCATTCAACTACTGCTTATACTTTTCTGAGATTCATCTTTAGTTCTTTGATGAATAGCAATAGTTTCAAAAAGAAGATCTTCTGAACATGAAACTTGTACTTGTTTATATTCATCTGAAGATCAGTCTCTTATAGTCTATGTAAAATCAATTGTACGTGTCACTTATGTTTCTTCAGTGTTTTACTGTAGATGATAATGTCATTTAGATAGATCTGACAAAACTGATGAAGATAGTTAAACAGTACGTCGTTTATATAATGTTGATAGAAAGTCGAGTCGTTGATTAATTCAAAAGACATCATGTAATATTTGTAAAAATCAAAAAAGATGATAAAGATAGTCAAATCTTTGCTGCTTGAATGCATACACAGTTTGTTAAAGATGAAAATGATGTTCAATCGAGTAAAATATCTGCTATCTTGTATACGAGCGAAAGTCTCGTCTATTAATGACAAAGAGTAGCAATCTCATTTAATCAAAGCATTGAGCTTTCTGTAATTAACGCAGAAACGCAAGCTATCATCTTTCTTTTCAATGAATAGTATGAGCGAAGCATATGAAGCTGAGCTAGAAAATATAAAGTTTTTATTCAAATGCTTAATCAGGTAATTTTTCATCTTTTGAAGCTTGTAATCAGACATATGATAGAAATGACTTTGAGAAGATATTTTCTCGTCAATCAACTCTATTTTATGATTATAGAAGCAATGAGAGAATAGTTGATCAGTCATCGCTTGATCAAACATGTCTAAATAGTCATGATATTTCAAAGAAAGCTTAGTTTTGACTTCTTTCAAGATCTCTTCATGTGACAGCTTTTGTAGATTTACGTCTTCTGATTTATTTCTAGCTGTTTTTAGAAGTCGATCGATTTTTGTGATGATGATTATGAAAGTAGTCACATTTGATCATTTGACTAGTGATTTATATGCTGCAATCTCTATCATTGCTATGTTCATTGAATCGAAAGACGAAGCAAAGTTGACTGAACTAGATGATTTCACGATTCTATTGAATGAAGATGACTTCTCGCTGAGTCAAGTGATAACAGAAGAAATAAATCTTTTTAGTATTTGAGTAGAAGTCAAGCTCTTCTGTTTCGTGATTGTTTTATTGCTTGAGAATAGAACAATTGATTTCTGACTAGAAGTGAAATTTGAAAATCGAAGAAAATCAATTTGCATATCAATTACTAGATTGATTTTGTTCATTCATGTTTTTTCAAGAATCATTTGATGTTGATTTAATTGAATGATCAACATAGAAGTTGTGTCAATCATATGATCTTGAACAGTCAGATTCAAATAAATTGCATGAGTAATGAGCTTCTTTGCATAATGATTATTGAATTCTCTTATTGATTTGAGCTTGATTAAAGATAAAGATTCAATTTGCAAATAATCACAAAAATTCTGCGCGATTAATTCATCAATGAACGAATGATCAGCTGCTTCAATGTCAATCAATGACTTTAATGAGTAACTAATTTCATTGCTAAATAGTACACATTCAGTAGTTAAAGATTTCGAAGCAAAAAGATCATCTGAGCTGCTTATTGTTGAAGAAATTAACATATCTTTCATCACGTCTTTGATGAAAGTCACTAGTTTTTTGTCTCATTCTTTGATTTCTCTGTAAATAATTTCTTCTCTTCTTTTGACATGATGATCTCATTGAGACAAGAGATGAATGCATGAAATGTTGAAGTACTAGTTTTCAGCTGAGAGCAATTCTTTGAAAGATGACTTGATACTTTGCAGTTGAAGCAGATGATTGACATTCTTGATCATTCAGATTCAAGAGTGAAAAAAGTAGCAAATTGAACATAGCTAGTAGTTGAGATTGAAGCTGATGTCAACGAAGAAACAAAACGTTTTTTCGAAGCTGCTATCAATTTAACTGTTTATTGCTCATCACGTAGCTAATAATTGACTTGTTGTTTGTTATTTATATCTTGAAGAAAGATCTTAAGCTTATTAAGTGAGTTAAACTTTATGAAACAAACTGACAACGCGTTCTGAAGATGATTGTTGATTTTATTCTGAATGTCGTTCATCAAAGTGATATCATCATAGTTCAGAAAGCTGAATATTTTAGTAAATTCTGAATAGAAAGAATTGAAGAGCTTGTTGAGCTGCTTTAAAGCAACATATTCATGATGACACTTTTGAATCAGATTCTGATCTTCGTAAATTTCTTTCAGATGTTTCAGTAGTTCTGATAGTGATTGATAGAATGAAAAAGCATCAACATGATACTTTGCATAAATTTGCTGATCAGCATCGTCTTCTAGTCTGAAAATCACATAAACAATATGATTATATAAATTTTTTCAGTAAAGTAATGATTCGCGTTGACATCGAGCTTGTCAGCTATTTTGATATTTCATGTCTTTCAGATAGAATCATCTGTTTCAATGAAGATGAGTGAATTCAAAAGCTTGATGAACTTGTGATGATCATTTTCATTTTCAGATAAAGTAGAAGAATCTCATTGAAAGTGAACTTTGAAAGTTGAACTTCATTCAACTTTCTGATTGATTCATTACTCAGCTGACTGAGTGTTTTGACGAGACATAGATTGATCAGCTTGACGTTGTTTCACTCTGAAGTTCAATCACTTGTCTTGTAACTGATTGATCTTTTTCTCTAGCTCATCATTCTTATCAAAAGCAACTTCTAGTTGTTTCACTCTCTTTTTGTGATCATCTTGTATGAGAAGTCAATGTTCATTGAGTTGTAAAGTCAAGTCTTACTGACTTCAAAGCTCATTCAGCATATTGATGACTTTGCTGAGTTAATTACTGACTCAATGAAACAGTTGTTCTTCAATGTGTATGTTTCATGCAATGACAGCTTTCTCAGCTTTGACTGAAGCATCAATGAGTAGAAGTGAAACTTTTCTATTGACAGTGCTTTTAAGCAGATGAGTTGTTCAAGACTCAACTGACTCAACATTGTATATCATGATGAAAGAAGATAGAAGTTGTTGAGATAAAAGTAAATGAGAAATTAATGTTTTGAATTAATGTTTTTTGATGAGTGAAAATTCAAAGAATCTCTTGTGAATTTCAGATAATAATTGAATGCTTTATTCAAAGAATCTCTTGCGAATAAAATGATGAAAATGAGTGTAGAATTGAAGAATTTCTTGCAAATTTTTCTTACTGAATAAATTGTTTCATATCATTTATTCATTGATAGCAGAGTAAATGATGAGCATTTATCTAATGTTAGAAATCAGCATAAAGCGAGTCAATATGAATGTCATTTAACTAGAAGATAAATGCTAAGAAAGAAAGATAGTTACAGAAAAGAAGCTGACTACATATATGTATTTCTCAGTCAACGCTAGACTCAATAAAGACTAGTCAAGATGACGAAGCGAGAATAAATTTAACAAGACTAGAAGACTAAGTCTGACAAAGCTAGAATTGTGACATTCAATATCATTGAAAGTTCAATATATTGTTGATTTCTCATTCATTTTCATCGTTTATCACTATTGACTTTGAAAGTTCATTCTTCTGATCAAATAAAGAATTATTGACAACAAAATGAAAAAGCTCTGAATGAAATACATCATGTATATGCATAGTGTTTGATAGTTTCAATTTATAGAAGAAGTCAACAAAGTCTGTGATCTGAAAAGAATTGAGCATCTTGTTATTCAATTTCTTGAAGAGTCTTGCTGTAATAATGTTTTGTTCATTCAGAAACATTTTTGATTCAATCTTATAATTGATCTTCTTTCTATGCTTATTAGCTTGATTCATCATTTGTTTTTATGTTTTGATCAAAGCTTTGCAAGCAAAGATCAGTTTCTTATTCATGTGATTGAATATATCTTCAATTCAAGTGATTTGCAAACGTTTGCAAGTGCTTTCATACTCAATGATGTCAGAGTCAAAGCTCATATGAGAATGAAAGTTCTTGTTCATGAAAAAGAGAATCAAGAAGATGACTGAAAACAAAATGTTATTGTCAATAAACTCAATCATGAATAATCACTTGAATCAGTTGTTCTGCATGTATGAACAGAAAAAACGAAAATATCGCTCAACATTCTGATTGACTTGTTTGCTTTGATCATCAATCTAAAAGTGATAAATAATGAATAATTAAAGAGAAATGCTTAATCATTTGCAAAGAAACTTTCAAAGAATAAAGATGAACTGAGAATCTCAATCAAATACAATGAAGCTTGATAAATCATGAGTTCAATATACTTATTGAAGCAACATTTCAGCTGTCTTTTCAACTGTAATATTTTCATCATCAATGATGCAAAAAATATAATGTCTTTCTTTTAACAATTTGCAGATGACAGTCAAAATAGTGTTGTAGTTGTATGAATTAAATAAATTAATAATAAAGTTCATGATTATATTCTATCATCACTGTTCAGATATAAATAGAGATTGAAGCAAGTCATTTGATTTATTTCTTGATATCTTTGAACGTTGACATACATAGCAGTTTTGAATATATCAATCTATCATTTTTTGCATAGAAGATCAATAGTAATTTTGCTTTATGACTTTCACAGTTCTAAGAATATCAGAATGATCAACTGATGATTAATCATGTATTTCACGAATCAGATTCATTTGTACAAGCTCATTGAATGAAACTCATAGCTGACTATCATGATACAAAATTTCATTCTGAATTTGACAATTCTTCAATTTGATATCTTCATATTATATCTCATCTCTTGCTATTGCTTCGCGAAGTAATGTACAATTCTCATTGATTTCATTAGTCTTAAAAATCTGTTTATAAATTGATTCACTGATGTTCTTCTTTAAATCAGCAATTTTCATTCAATTTAAAGTCAGAATAATGATTCATTAATAGCAAATGCACTCATCTTCTGAATCTTTAGACACAACGTCAGCTTGACAAGTTAATGCATCAATCTTGATGTTCTGTTTATCAGATCAATACATTATTCTGAAGTTGAAGTCAGCAAGCTTCTGAATTCAGCGCATCTGATATTTGCTCAGCTTTTTATCTTTCATCAATGAGATGAATGCTTAATGATCAATGAACATCTTGATAAAAATGTCAGTTAGTTTCAGTTCAAATCATCAGTGTTCAAATGCTCAAATGATGATCAGAAGTTTTTTATCATATATTTTGTAGTTGCATTCAGCAGAAAACATGTTCTTGCTATAAAAGACAATCAAATGTAGTACTTCTTCGTCATCATATTGAGAGAAAACTTCATCATTAACGTAGTTGAACGAGTTGATTTCAAGAATAGTCTTATGAGTTTGATCAAAGTGACGTAGTATAAAAGTCTCAATCATACATCTCTTTATATGATTGAAGACAATCTGATAAACTTTATTTCATTCAAATATGATCTTCTTTTAAATGAGTTAAATCATTGAATGAACAATCTTTGAAAAGTTCTTGATGAAGTATTGATAGAAATTGCAGAAGTTAATGAAAAACTGCATCTGAGTGAAATTATTGAATGTAAATCAATCAACAACTGCTTGTATCTTTTGTGAATTCATCTTAAGTCTTTCAATTGACATTAAAAGTTTTAAAAAAAAGATTTTCTGAACATGAAACTTGCACTTATCAATGTTTATCTGTAGATCAGCTTCTTGTAGTTTATTCAAGATTAATTGTATATATTGCTTGTGTTTCTTCAAGATCTTGCTGTAAATGATAATGTCATTTAGATAAATCTGACAAAACTGATGTAAATATTCAAACAACATATCATTCATATAGTGTTAATAGAACGTTGATTTGTTGATTAATTTGAAGAACATTACATGATATTTGTATGAATTGAAGAAGATAATAAAGATAGTCAAATCTTTGTTATCTGAGTGCATATGTAGTTTATTGAACGCGACAATGATGTTTAATCAAGTCAGATATTTGCTTTCTTGTATATGAGTGAGAGTCTCATCTATCAATGACAAAGAATAGTGATTTCGTTTAATTAAAGCATTAAGCTTTTTGTAATTAATGCAGAAACGCAGACTATCATCTTTCTTTTTAATGAACAAAATAAGCGAGACGTATGATGCAAAGCTGAAGAAAATGAATTCTTTGTTCAGATGTTTAATCAGATACTTCTTTATCTTTTGAAGCTTGAAATTGAACATCTGATATAGTTTGCTTCAAGAGAGTGTTTCTTCATCGATCAACTCAATTTTGTGATCATAGAAACGATGCAATGATAGTTGATTAATCAATACTCAATCAAAGATGTCTAGATAGTTGTAATATTCAGAAAGAAGCTTGACTTTAACTTGCTCAAGAGCTTCAGCATAAGAAAGCTCATGCAGATTCACTTCTTCAAACTTGTTTTTAACTGTAGTTATAAGTCAATCGATTTTCAAGACAATAACAGTAAAGATCTTGACATCTGATCATTTGACTAACATTTTATATGTCACTGTCTTTATCATTGCTATGTTTATTAAATCTGACGTTAATTTAAAGATTTTAACGCTAGTTAAAATCGCGTCATGCGATTTTAACTATTCAATTAGTTTAACTGACTTCTCATTGAACTGACTGAAAGAAAGTGATTTCAGACTGAATTAAAAGATAGTGAAAGATTTCTTCAGTATATGAGTAGAAGTTAAACTCTTTTGCTTCGTGATTGTCTTGTTGCTTGTGAGTAGAACAATTAATTTCAAATTGAGAGTGAAATTCGAAAATCAAAGAAAATTGATTTGCATATCAATTACTAGATTGATGTTGTGATTCTAGTCTTTGTTTATTCTTCATCTAGTCTTCGTCTGATTTCATTCTAATCAAGTCTAGCGAAAATCTGATCTAAAGATGATATTATTGAGACTCTGCATCATATGAGTAAGACATCAATTCAATCGAGTCTAGCATAAAGCTGAGAAACACACATGTAAGAATTGAGTTCTTTTCTGTAGATACTTTTCTTTCTTAGCATTTATCTATTAGTTAAATGATATTTCTATGACTCGCTCTAGATCGATCTTTAACAGTAGATAAATGCTAATCAACTATTCTGCTATTGACGTGTAAATGATATGAAATAATCTACTTCGTTTATTCAGAAAATTCGCAAGAAATTCTTTAAATTACTTTCATTAAAACACATTTGCAAATTTACTCAAATTTATTAAATCAATCACTTAATCTTATCATAATTAAATCTATCTATCTATCTTCAATTTCTCACAATGACACGCGACTCTGAATCAGTTGAGTCATGAACAGCTCATCTGCTTAAAAGCATTGCTAATAAATGAGTTTCTCTTATTTCTTTCAATGCTTCAGTCAACGTCAAGAACGCTGATATTTTGTTAGAGATCAGTATAAAGCGAGTCAATATGAATGTCATTTAACTAGAAGATAAATGCTAAGAAAGAAAGTTAGCTACAGAAAAGAAGCTGACTACATATGTATATTTCTCAGTCAACGCTAAACTCAATAGAAACTAGTCAAGATGATGAAGTGAGAATAAATCTGACAAGACTAGAAGACTGAGTCTGACAAGGCTAGAATCATGACATTACTCTTTCTCTTCAACGATTCATGTTTGCATGAATGTATTTTCTGCTCGATTCGATTGATTGCTCAATCATGATTTCACAGACTCAGACTCATTAAATTCTGATTGACTGAATAGTTGAAAGCGCTTCTAGCGCGATTTGTTTGAATATCAAATATGAAAATCATCAACTATCTTCTGAGTGTTCATAAATTCATCGTCATCAGCGTTGTATCAATTGAGATCATTGTCATAGTCATTTCATTTGACTCTATACTGAAGTCGTCTTCGATATCGACGAGAATTTAATATATCATCGATTTTTCATTCGTCTTCGTCGTTTATCACTATTGAATCTGAGAGTTTATTCTTTTGATCAGACAAGAGATCATCGACGACAGAGCGAAGCAGATCAGAATGAAATACATCATGAACATGCATAGACTCTGATAATTTCAGTTTATATGAAGAGTTGATGAAATCTAGATTGATGAAAGAATCAAGCATTTTATCATCTAGCTTCTTGAAAGATCTCGCTGTAATGATATTTCTTTCATTCAGAAACATCTTTGATTTGATTTTGTAATCAACTTCTTTTCTATGCTTATTGACTTGTTTCATCATTTGTTCTTGTGTTTTGACTAGCGACTCGTGAGCAAACTTCAGTGTTTTGTTCATATGTTCAGATATATTCTCAGCTTTAGTCGTCTGCAAGCGTTCACAAGAACTTTCATATTCGCTGACATTGAGTTCAAAGCTCATACGAGAATGAAAGTCTTTGTTTAGAAAGAAAGAGATTGAGAAGATGACTGAGAACAGAGCATTATTGTTGACGAACTTGATCATGAATAGTAGCTTAGCTCAGTCATTCTGCATGTATGAACAGAAGAGTTAAAGATATCTTTCAATGTTCTGATTGACTCATTCACTTTGATCATCGATTTGAGAGTAATAGACAGTGAATAATCAAAGATTAATGCTCAGTCTTTTGCAAAGAAACTTTCATAGAATGAAGGTAAATTGAGAGTCTCAATTCAAAACAATGAAATTGAATAAATCGTGTATTTCATATATTCACTGAAGCATTAGCTCAGCTGTTTTTTCTGCTGTGATTTCTTCGTCATCAGTAGAACAAGAGATATAGTGTCGTTTCTTTGTCAATTTACATATCACTGTTAGTATGATGTTTTTGCCTTTCGAAAGAGATAAGTCGATGATGAAATTCATGACTATGTTCTTTCATTGCTGTTCAAGTATGAGTAGAGAATGTAGTAGTTCATTGAATTTATCTTGAAAAGTCTTTGATTGCTGACAAATGTAGCAGTTTTGAATATATCAATCTATTGTCTTTTGCATTGAAGATCAATAGTAGTATCTTCTTATAATCTTCATCGTTCTGAGAATTTCAAGATGATCAATAGAAGATTGATCATGAACTTCTTGAATTAGCTTCATTTGAAGATGCTCATTGAAGAAAACTCATAGAAGATCACTTTGATATAGTATTTCGTTCTGAACTCGACAATCTCTTAATTTAGTATCTTCGTATTGAGCTTCATCTTTTAATACAACTTCATGAAGTAAAATACAATTCTCGTTGATTCTGTTAGCTTCTAGAATCAATCAATAAATTGATTCATCGTTCTCTTTCTTTTCTAAATCAGCAATTTTCATTCAATTCAACGTGAGAATTGTAGTTCACTGATAGCGACATCGTTCATTCTTGAAGCTTCTAGAAACTGAATCAACTCGACAAGTCAGTGCATCGACTTTGATGTTTTGTTTGTCTGAATGATACATGATTTTGAAGTTGAAGTTGATGAGCTTTTATACTCAGCGCATTTAACATTGACTTAGCTCTTTATCTTTCATTAATGACGTTAAAGCTTGATGATTAGTGAACATTTTAATGAGTAACTCAGTCAATTTCAGCTCAGATCATTAATGCTTGAAGACACGAATGATTGCTAGTAGTTTCTTGTCATAGATCTCGTAATTGCACTCAGCGAGACTCAGATTCTTGCTGTAGTAAATCATCGAGTGCAATGTTTCTTCGTCATCATACTGAGAAAGTATGTCATTGTTGATGTAGTTGAATGAGTCTGTTTCAAGAATAGTCTCTTTATTCTGATCAAAATGACGAAGAATAGAAACTTCAGTCATTCGTTTCTTCATATGATCAAAGATCGTTTGACAAGCGTGATTTCATTCAAATATCATCTCTTTTTGAGTGAGTTAAATCAGAGAATAAACAATCTTTGAAAAGTTCTTTATAAAACGTCGATAGAAGTTGCAGAAGTCAACGAAGAACTGCATCTGAATGAAATTTGTAGAAGTAAATCATTCAACTACTGCTTGTACTTTTCTGAGATTCATCTATAGTTCTTTAATGAATAGCAATAGTTTCAGAAAGAAGATCTTCTGAACATGAAACTTGCATTTGTTTATATTCATCTGAAGATCAGTCTCTTGTAGTCTATGTAGAATCAATTGTACATGTCGCTTATGTTTCTTCAGTGTTTTACTGTAGATGATAATGTCATCTAGATAAATCTGACAAAACTGATGTAGATAATTAAACAGCACGTCGTTCATATAATGTTGATAGAAAGTCGAGTCGTTTGTTAATTCAAAAAACATCACGTGATATTTGTAGAAGTTCAAAAAGATAATAAAGATAGTCAAATCTTCACTTCTTAAATGCATGCGTAGTTTGTTGAAGATGATTATTATATTCAATCGAATCAAATACTTGCTATCTTGAATACAAGCGAGAGTTTCGTCTATTAAGAGTAGAAGATAGCGATCTCGTTTAATCAAAGCATTGAGCTTTCTATAATTGACACAGAAACGCAGACTATCATCTTTCTTTTCAATGAATAGTATGAGCGAAGCGTATAAGATCAAGCTAGAAGATATAAAGCTCTTATTCAGATGTTCAATCAGATAATTCTTCATCTTTTGAAGCTTGTAGTCAGACATATGATAGAGACAACTTCAAGAAGATGTTTTCTCGTCAATCAACTCAATTTTATAATCGTAGAAGCGATGAGAAGATAGTTGATCAGTCATCGCTCGATCAAACACATCTAGATAGTCATGATATTTCAAAGAAAGCTTAGCTTTGACTTCTTTCAAGATCTCTTCATGTGAAAGCTCTTGTAGATTTACATCTTCGAGTTTATTTCTAGCTGTTTTTAGAAGTCAATCGATTTTCGTGATGATGATCGCGAAAGTAGTCACATTCAATCGTTTGACTAGTAATTTATATGCTGCAGTCTCTATCATTGCTATGTTCATTGAATCGAAAGACGAAGCGAAGTTGACTGAACTAGATGATTTCATGATTCTATTGAATGAAGATGACTTCTCGCTGAGTCGAGTGACAACAGAAGAAATAAATCTCTTTAGTATTTGAGTAGAGATTGAACTCTTCTGTTCTATCGCGATTTTCTTGATGACAGAAAGAAAGATTGAGCTAGCATTGATATGAGTCTTTGAATCAAAAAATTGAAGACGATCGTTTCTCATATCAATCGTTATCTTGATCTTATTCATTCATGTTTTTTCAAGAATCATCTGATGCTGACTCAATCAAGTAATCAGCATAAAGATGAAACGTTTCATATAATCTTGAACAGTCAGATTTGAATAAATTGCATAAGTAATGAGCTTTTTTGCATAATGATCATCAAATTTTCTTATTGACTTGAGCTTGATTAAAGATAATGATTTGATTTTCAAATGATCACAAACATTCTGCGCGATTAATTCATCAATGAACGAATAGTCAGCTGCTTCAGTGTCAATCAATGACTTTAATGAGTAACTAATTTCATCACTAGATAGTACACATTCAGTAGTCAAAGATTTCAAGACAAAGAGATCATCTAATGAACTCGTTGTTGAAGAAATTAACACATCTTTCATTGCATCTTTGATGAAAGTCACTAGTTTTTTGCCTCATTCTTCGATTTCTCTGTAAATAATTTCTTCTCTTCTTTCGACATGATGATCTCATTGAGACAAGAAGTGAATGCACGAGATGTTGAAGTACTAGTCTTCAGCTGAAAGCAGTTCTTTGAAAGATGACTTGATACTTTGCAGTTGAAGCAGATGATTGACATTCTTGATCATTCAGATTTGAGAATGAAAAAAGTAGCGAGTTGAACATAGCTAGTAGTTGAGACTGAAGCTGATGTCAACGAAGAAATAAAACGTTTTTTCGAAGCTGCTATTGATTTGACTGTTCATTGCTCGTCACGTAGCTGATAATTGACTCATTGTTTATTATTCACTTTCTGAAGAAAAGTCTTGAGCTTATTAAGCGAGCTAAACTTTATGAGACAAACTGACAACGCGTTCTGAAGACAATTGTTGATTTTATTCTGTAGATCATTCATCAGAATTCAATCGTTGTAGTCAAGAAAGCTGAATATCTTTGTGAATTTGAAGTAGAAGAAGCTGAACGACTTATTGCTCTACTTCAACGCATTGTATTTGCAACGACACTTTTGATTTCTATTCTGATTATCATATATTTCGTTCAAATGTTTCAGCAGTTTCGTCAGTGATAGATAGAATGAGAAAGCATTGATACAACGCTTTGCATAAATCTGCTCGTCAGCATCATCTTCTAGTCTGAAAATCACATAGACAATACGAATCTTTTCAGTAGAGTAATGATTCACGTTGACATCGAGCTTGTCAGCTATTTTGATGTTTCATGTCTTTCAGATAGAATCATCTGTTTCGATGAAGATGAATGAATTCAAAAGCTTGACGAACTTGTGATGATTATTCTCATTTTCATTATCAGATAAAGTAGAAGATTCTCGTTGAAAGCGCGCTTCTTTCTGATTGACTTGTTGCTCGACTGACTGAGTCTCTTGACGAGACATAGATTGATCAGCTTGACGTTGTTTTGCTTTGAAGTTCAATCACTTGCTTTGTAACTGATTGATCTTTTCTTCTAGCTCATCGTTTTTTTCAAAAGCAACTTCTAGTTGTTTCACTCTCTTTTTGTGATCATCTTGTACGAGAATTCAGTGCTCGTTGAGCTGTAGAGTCAGATCTCGCTGACTTCAAAGCTCGTTCAGCATATCAATAATCTGATTGAGCTGATTTGCAACTCATTGACACAATTGTTTCTTGTTCTTTATGTTTCATGATGTTGTAGCTTCTTCAGTCTCGACTGAGACATCGATGAGTAGAAGTGAGACTCTTCTATTGACAGTGCTTCTAAGCAGATGAGCTGTTTGAGACTCAACTGACTCGACGTTGCATGTCATGATGATAGTAGATAGAAATTGTTGAGATAAAGATAAATGAGAAATTGATGTTTTGATTTGATGCAAATTCAAAGAAGCTCTTGTGAATTTTCTGATAATAGCTGATTGTAATATTCGAAGAATCTCTTGCAAATAAAATGATGAAAATGAATGTAGAATCGAAGAATTTCTTGTGATCTAAAATGATGATGCAAATTCAAAGAAACTCTTGCGAATTTTCTGAATAAACGAAGTAGATTATTTCGTATCGTCTACACGTCGATAGTAGAGTAGTTGATGAGCATTTATCTAATGTTAGAAATCAGCATAGAGCGAGTCAATATGAGTGTCATTCAACTAGAAGATAAATGCTAAGAAAGAAAGATAGCTACAGAAAAGAAGCTGACTACATATGTGTGTTTCTCAGTCGACGCTAAACTCAATAAAGACTAGTCAAGATGATGAAGTGAGAATAAATCTGACAAGACTAGAAGACTGAGTCTGATAAGATTAGAATCATGACATATTTCATGAAACATCAAGATAAAAGAACAGCTTTGTCAATGAACTTATGATCAGTTAAACAAGATCATCAAGATGTTGAATGAGCTTAGATTTCAACAAAACATAACTTTGAAACTCAATGAGCAATGAATTGATGTTTAAGTCGATCACATTAAAATAATGAGCTAAAGATCAATTAAATGACAATAAACACTCAAGAAGAGACTATCATTAATTTACAAGAAATAGTCTTGAGTCTAAAAAAGAAACAACGTTCAGTGAATCAATCTCAATCTCATCAATCTACGAAATCTCTATCTCGTCAATCTATCAAGAATCATACTCAACGTAAGTCATTCACTTTATTTGATAATGATCATCACAAGTTCTTCAAGTTTTCAAACTCATTTATATTCACTGATGAAGATGAATCAACATGAGACAGCTGAAGAATCAAGATAAACAACAAGCTTCAGACTAATGTTGATCACTTTGATAATGAGAATATTTGTATTATTTATGTGATATCTAGACTAGAAGATAATGCTGCTGAGCACATCTTCGCTCAACATTGACATGATGCTTTGCATTTATACATCTCAATCAATAAGCTATTTGAGCATCTGAAAGAAATATATGATGAACTGAATAGAAATCGAAAGTATCATCATGAGTACAACGCTCTGAAATAAACAAACAAGTCTTTCAATGTCTTTTACTTCAACTTTATGAAGTTATTCAGCTATCTCAATTATGATGATTGCATTCTGATGAATGATCTTCAGAATAAAATCAATAATCGCTTGCAAAACACTTTATCAGTTTGTTCAGAGAATTTTACTTCACTCACTTGCTTAAGAATCTTTCTTCAAGATGTGAATAATAAACAGTGAGTCAACTATCAGTTATGCAGTCAGCTTTGCACTGTCATCATCAAAGTCACTGTTGTATCTGATAAATGCATTGCTACTTCATTGTCAGCAGTGATAACTTTGATAATTGAATATGTCAAGTTGACTATCTTTTCTATCTCTGAATCAGTCAAATCATTTATCATTTGCTATATCTGCAAGATCTCAGATCACTTATTCAAGAACTGCTCTCAGAACAAGATTAATATCTCAACATCTTGTGCATTCATCTTTCGTCTACATGAAATCATCATTTTGAAGAATAAAAAGAATGAGAAAATGTCTTCTTCTTCAGAAAATAGTGAGGCAAAAAACTAGAGACTTTCATCAAAGATACAATGAAAAATGTGTTAATTTCTTCAACAACAAGCATGTCAAATGACTCTTTTTCTTCTGAATCTTTGACTACTGAATATGTACTTTCTAGCAATGAAATTAGTTACTCATTGAAGTCATTGATTGACATCAAAGCTGCTGACTATTCATTCATTAATGAAGTGATTGCGCAGATTGTTTGTGATCAGTTGCAAATTGAGCTTCTGACTTTAATCAAAGCAAAGTCAATTCGAGAATTTGATGATTATTATGCTAAGAAACTCATTACTTATGTCATTTATTTAAATCTGACTGTTCAAGATTATATGATTGACACTGCTTCTATGTTAATCACTTGATTAAATCAACATCAAATGATTCTTGAAAAAACATGAATGAATAAAATCAATCTAGTAATTGATATGCAAATTAATTCTCTTCGATTTTCGAATTTCAATTCTACTAGTCAGAAATTGATTGCTTTATTCTCAAGCAATAAATCAATCACGAAACGAAAGAGCTTGACTTTTATTCATATACTGAAGAGATTTTTCACTTTCGTTGCATCTCAACTCAGTCAGAAATCACTCTCTTTCAATCAGTTCAATGAGAAGTCAGTTAAACTAATTAAACAATCAAAATCGTGTGACGCAGTTTCGTTTAACATCAACTTTAAATCAACGTTCAGTCTGAAATCAGCTTTCAGTTCAATCAACATATTCATGATAGAGACAGCAACATATAGAATGTTAGTCAAACAATCAGACATCAAGATCTTTGCTGTTATCATCTTGAAAATCGATCAACTCATAACTACAGCTGAGAATAAGCTCGAAGAAGTGAATTTACATGAGCTTTCACATGTTGAAACTCTTAAGCAAGTCAAGACTAAGCTTCTCTCTGAATATCATGACTATCTAAACATCTTCGATTAAGCAATGATTGATCAACTATCATCTTATTGTATCTATGATCATAAGATTAAGTTAATCAACAAGAAAATATTCTTGCAAAGCAGATTATATCAGATGTTCAATCACAAGCTTCAGAAGATAAAGAAGTATCTGATTGAACATCTGAACAAAAAGTTCATTTTCTTCAGCTTTGCATCATACATCTCGCTCATCTTGTTCGCTGAAAAGAAAGACGAAAGTCTGCGTTTCTGCGTTGACTACAGAAAGCTCAATGCTTTGATCAAATGAGATCACTATTCTTTGCTCTTGATAGACGAGACTTTCGCTTGTATATAAGAAAGCAAATATCTGACTTGATTGAATATCATTGTCATGTTCAATAAACTGCAAATGCATTCAGATAATGAAGATCTGACTATCTTTATCATCTTTTTCAATTCATACAAATATCATGTAATGCTTTTTGAATTAATCAATGAATCAACGTTCTATCAACACTATATCAACAACGTGCTGTTTGAATATCTTCATCAGTTTTGTCAAATTTATCTAGATGACATTATCATTTACAGCAAGATTTTGAAGAAACACAAGTAACATGTATGATTAATCTTGAATAGACTATGAGAAGCTGATCTACAGATAAACATCAATAAATGCAAGTTTTATGTTCAGAAAATCATCTTTTTAGAACTTTTGATGTCAATCGAGAGACTTAAGATGAATTCACGAAAGATACAAGCAGTAGTGAATTGATCTATTCTCAATAATTTCACTCAGATTCAATCATTCATTGACTTCTGCAACTTCTATTGATGCTTTATCAAGAACTTTTCAAAGATTGTTCATTCAATGATTCAATTCACTCAAAAGAAGATCATATTTGAATGAAATGAAGTTTGTTAAACTGCATTTAATCACATGAAGAAATGTATGACTGAGACTTTTATACTTTGTCACTTTGATCAGACTTGTAATTTCATTCTTGAAATTGACTTATTCAACTACGTCAATGATGAAGTTCTGTCTTAATATGATGATGAAGATGTTTTACATTCAATTGTCTTTTATAACAAGAACATGTCTTCTGCTAAATGCAACTACAAGATATATGATAAGAAACTGCTGATTATAATTTGAGCTTTTAAACACTGATGACTTGAACTGAAGCTGATTAACATTTCTATCAAGATGTTCATCAATCATCAAGCGCTCATCTCATTGATGAAAGACAAGAAGTTGAGTCAACAACAGATGCATTGAGTTCAGAAGTTAGCTGATTTCAACTTCAAGATAATGTATTAATCTGATAAACAGAACATTAAGATCAATGCATTAACTTGTTGAGCTGACTTTGTATTTAAAGATCTCAATGATGAACACATTCAATATCAAAGAACTACTATTTTGACATTAAATTAAATGAAGATTGCTGATCTAAAGAAGAATAATGATCAATCAATTTATAAATAAGTTCTTAATGTGAATGAAATCAACGAGAATTGTACTTTACTTCGCGAAGCAATAGCAAAAGACGAAGCACAATATGAAGATATTAAATTAAAGAATTGTCAAACTCAGAATGAAATCTTGTTTCATGATAATCAGTTATGAGTCTCATTCAATGAACTTCTACAAATAAATCTGATTCATGAAGTACATGATCAGTCATTGATTGATCATTCTGAAATTCTTAAAACAGTGAAAATCATAAAGCAAAATTACTATTGATCTTCTATGCAAAAAACGATAGATTGATATATTCAAAACTGCTACGTATGTCAACGTTCAAAGACATTAAGAAATAAATCAAACAACTTGCTTCAATCTTTATTTATATCTGAGCAGCGATGATAAAACATAGTCATGAACTTCATTGTTGATTTATTTGATTTGTACAACTACAACGTTATTCTGACTGTCATCTGCAGATTATTAAAAGAAAGACATTATATTTCTTGCATCATTAATGATGAAGATATCACAGTTGAAAAGACAGCTGAAATGTTGCTTTAATGAGTATATTAAACTTATGATTTATCAAGCTTCATTGTATTCAATTAAGATTCTCAGTTCATCTTCATTCTTTGAAAGTTTCTTTGCAAATGACTGAGCATTTTTCTTCAATTGTTCATCATTTATCACTCTCAGATCAATGATCAAAGCGAACAAGTCAATCAGAATGTCGAGCAATATTTTCGTTTTTTCTGTTCATACATGCAGAACAACTGATTCAAGTGACTATTCATGATTGAGTTTATTGATAATAACATTTTGTTTTCAGTCATCTTCTTGATTCTCTTCTTCATGAACAAGAACTTTCATTCTCATATGAGCTTTGACTCTGACATCATTGAGTATGAAAGCACTTGCAAACATCTGCAAATCACTTAAATCAAAGATATATTCAATCACATGAATAAGACATTGATTTTCGCTTGCAAAGCTTTGATCAAAACATAAAAACAAATGATGAATCAAGTTAATAAGCATAGAAAAAAAATCAATTACAAGATTGAATCAAAGATGTTTTTGAATAAATGAAACATTATTACAGCGAGATCTTTCAAAAAATTGAATGACAAGATGCTCAGTTCATTTCAGATCATTGAGTCTGTTGATTCATTCTATAAGTTGAAACTATCAAAGACTATGCATATACATAATGTATTTCATTCAAAGCTTCTTTATTCTGTCATCAATGATTCTCTGTCTGATCAAAAGAATGAATTTTCAAGATCAATAATGATAAACAATGAAGATGAATGAGAAATCGATGATATATTGAACTTTTGATGATATCAAAGATGACTTCAATATCAAGTCAAATGAAAGAGTTATGAAAATGATCTCAACTGATATAACGCTGACAACAACAAGTTTATGAATGCTCAAAAGATGATTGATGAATTTCATATCAGATATTCAAGAAAAGCGCACTAAGAAACAACATTCATGCAAACATGAATAGTCAAAGAAAGAAGATAATGTTATGATTCTAGTCTTCGTTTATTTTTCGTCTAATCTTTGTCTGATTTCATTCTAATCGAGTCTAGCGAAAATCTGATCTAGAAATGATATCATTGAAACTCTGCATCATATTTGTAAAACGACAATTCAATTGAGTCTAGCACAGAGCTGAGAAATACACATATAAAAATTGAGTTCTTTTCTGTAGATACTTTTCTTTCTTAGCATTTATTTATTAGTTAAATGACATCTTTATGACTCATTTTAGATTGACTTCTAACAGTTAATTTTGTTCATTCATGTTTTTTCAAGAATCATTTGATGTTGATTTAATCAAATGATCAACATAGAAGTTGTGTCAATTATATGATTTTAAACAGTCAGATTTAAATAAATGACATGAGTAATGAGTTTTTTAGCATAATGATTGTCAAATTCTTGAATTGACTTCGCTTTGATCAAAGTCAGAAACTCAATTTGCAACTGATCATAAACAATCTGCGTAATCACTTCATTAATAAATGAATAGTCAGCAACTTCAATGTCAATCAATGACTTCAATGAGTAACTAATTTCATTGTTAGAAAGTACACATTCAGTAGTCAAAGATTCAGAAGCAAAAGAATCATCTGACATGCTCATTATTGAAGAAATTAACATCTTTTTCATCATGTTTTTGATGAAAGTTTCTAGTTTTTTGCCTCGCTATCTTTGAAAGAAGATATTTTCTCATTCTTTTTATTCTTCGAAATGATGATCTCATGTAGATGAGAAGTGAAGATACAAGATGCTGAAGTGTTAATCTTGTTCTGAGCAGTTCTTGAATAAGTGATCTGAGATCTTGCAAATATAGCAAATGATAGATGATCTGATTGACTCAGATGTAAAAAAGATAGTCAACTTGATATATTCAATTATTGAAGTCATCATTGATAATGAAGTAGCAGCACGTTTATCAGATATGATAGAAGCTTTGATGATGACAGTGCGAAGCTGATTGTGTAGCTGATAGTTGACTCATTGTTTATTATTCACATCTTGAAGAAAGATTCTTAAGCGAGTGAGTGAAGTAAAATTCTCTGAACAGACTGATAAAGCATTCTGCAAGTGATTATTGATTTTATTCTGAAGATTGTTCATTAAAGTGCAATCATCATATTTGAAATAACTGAATAGCTTCATAAAGTTGAAGTAAAAGACATTGAAAGACTTTTCTGCTTGTCTCAAAGTGTTGTACTTGCAACGACACTTTCAATTTCTATTCAGTTCATCATATATTTCTTTCAGATGCTCAAATAGCTCATCAATCAAGATGTATGAATGCAAAGCATCATGTTAACATTGAGCAAAGATGTGCTCAGCAGCATCATCTTTTAATCTAGATATCACATAAACAATACAAATATTCTTATTATCAAAGTGATTAACATTTATTTAAAACTTGTCATTTATCTTGATTCTTTAGCTGTTTCATGTTGATTCATCTTCATTAATGAATATAAATGAATTCAAAAACTTGAAGAACTTGTGATAATCATTGTTGAATAAAGTAAATGACTTTTGTCGAGTATAATTCTCAATAAAAGCTTGAGATTTTGTAAACTGTTGAGATTGAAGCTGATTCACTGAATGTTTTTTCTTTTTTAGACTCAAGACTTTCTCTTGTAGTTCAATGATAATCTCTTCTTGAGTATTTATTGTCATTTAATTGATTTTTAGCTCATTAAATCTCTTGATGTGATTGACTTGAACATTGATTCATTGCTTGTTGAGTTTTAAAGTCATGTTTTGTTGACTTCTTAGCTCGATCAGCATCTTGATGATCTCGTCTGACTGATCAATAGCTCATTGACAAAGTTGTTGACTTATGTTGATGTTTCATGAGATAGCGACATTTTGAGATTTCGCTGAAGCATCAACAGAAATAAAAGAAACTCATTTACTAGCAATGCTTTTAAGCAGATGAGCTATTCATGACTCGACTGATTCAAAGTTGTGTATCATCATGAGAAATTAAAGATAAAGATAAGTAAATTATGATAAGATTAAGTGATTAATTTGATAAATTTGAGTAAATTTGAGTAAATTTGAAGATGTGTTTTGATAAAAGTAATTCAAAGAATCTCTTGCAAATTTTCTGAACAAACGAAGTAGATTATTTTGTATCATTTACACGTCAATAGCAGAGTAGTTGATTAGCATTTATTTACTGTTAGAAATTGATCTAGAGCAAATCATAGAAATGTCATTTAACTAATAAATAAATGCTAAGAAAGAAAAGTATGTACAGATAAGAACTTGAGTTTTTATATGTATTCTTCTCAGCTTTATGCTAAACTTGAAAGAGTTGATGTCTTACACATATGATGCAGAGTCTCAATGACATCATCTTTAAATCAGATTCTCGCTAGACTTGATTAAAATGAAATCAGATGAAGACTAGATGAAGAGTAAATGAAAACTAAAATCATAACATAATACTCATTGTGAATCTATGTAAAAGCTATATATTTGCAATTATATATTTGCAATTATATATTTGCAATTAATATAATCTTCGCTTGTATTTTTTTTCTTGTAATAATATTTGTATACTGTAAAATTCATCAGCTGCTTAAACTTTTGTATAAATTAAACAATTTGTGCTTTCTCTTGCAGATATCATATGATATTCTGATGAAACAATCTTCTAAAGAAATTAAAGTTCTTTCTTATAAATTGTCATCATATCAGAAGTATCTCAGAATGAGTTTCAAGAAATATGCATCTTCTTTGTAAATTGTAATTATATCAAAACTCATTCTCAATCTTTAATCATTCATAGAATCATCTTGCATTTTGATTCTTATAAGACGTGAAAGTCATCATATGTCTCAACTTTCATAAGATTTCTTGTAAAGTTATTGTACATTTCAACTTTCATGAAGCATTCTTGTAAAATCATCATGTGTTGCAACTCTTGTAAAACATAAAGTATTTCTAGCTCTTTTTGCAATCTTTTGCATGCTGTCACTTCGTACATTCTAGTGATGTTCATCACGTTGTTTTTGCTTCTTCACACGTTTCAAGCTGTATGAAGAGAAGAGTGTAAAGAATTTGAGCATGCAATTGCAGTCTGAGTACATCAGTTCATTATGTTGATTGCATTCATCTCTTTCATGTTAATGATTGCAGCTAAAAATAGTGATTTAAGTGATTGAAATGTTGTCACGTTGATGTTGTTCTGATCACGTTGTACAATAATGACTTTGTGATGACAGCAATCTTGAGAATAAAGAATAAAGAATATTAGACTTCACTGAATACTGCAAACAACATTAATGAATTCATAGTCAACATCATGTACAGATAGTTCTTATCATCAATCTTTATTGAATATTCTTCATGACTTTCTTCATGATTTTCTATTAAACATTCTTCATGATTTTTAAACTGATTATCAAGTTAAGTTTCAAGTTAACATTTTGAATTCAACTTGATTTGAAGTTGAGTTGCTTATATTTTCAACTCAATTCAAGTTAAGTTGAGAATATTTTCAACTTAATTCAACTTAACTCAACTGAAAATTGAGTTAACTTAACTTAATTCATTAAAACTCAAGCTTAATGTTAAAAGAGTTAAATATAGAATTTTTTTCAACTTTTGCATTATCTTTTTGCATTATCTTTTTGATAGAAAGTCATGAAGAAAAAATATGAAGATTGTTTGATAGAAAGTTATAAAGAGAAACATAAAAAGAAATATAAAGAAAAACATAAAGAAAAACTTGAAGAGAAACATGAAGAAAAACATGAAGATTGTTTGATAGAAAATTATGACAAGAAACATAAAAAGAAATATGAAGATTATTTAATAAAGAATCATGATGAGAAAACATAAAGATTGTTTGACTTTAATAGAGAATCATGACAAAAAAACATGATAGAAAGTCATGAAGAAAAATCATGTAGACTGTTCAATTAAGCTATTTACATTTATTTAATATTTTATTGAGTTGAATTAAGTTTTCAAATTGAGTTGTTGAGTCAAGCTTCTTAATTCAACTTGAGTTTTCATATTTAACTTCTCAACTCAATTCAACACTTTTTTCAACTCAATTCAACTCAACTTAATACTTTTCAAGTTGAGTACTTGACTCAAACTTAAGTACAAGTTGACTTGAAGTGATCAGTCTAATAACTTTCTTCATGACTTTCTTCATGATTCTCTTCATGATTCTCTTCATGACTTCATTCATGACTTTTTATCAAACATCTTTCATGACTTTCTTCATGACTTTTTATTCATGCTATTTTATTTGCTTTTCTTATGCATATATTAAACTATGTAAATAGTTATTATTTAGTTAATTTATTAAAATTAAAATTAATTATGAATTAATTTATTATATGATTGCATAGATTAATTGCATCAAGTCGAGTACTTGAGTTCAAGTCAAGTACTCGACTCGTCAAGACTTGATTCAAGTCAGAATTCTTAACTTGAGTATTTAAGTTGAATCAAGATGTTCAATTCAAGTATTTGAGTTAAATCAGAGAATTGAAATCGAGTATTGATTTGAAATTTTCAACTCGACTCGTCAAGACATGAAGATAGATAGATAGATATTTTATTATGACTTTCTATTATGACTTTCTATCATAGCTTTTCTTCATGACTTTTCTTCATAACTTTCTATCAAACAATCTTCATAGTTTCTCGTCATGACTCTCTATCATAGCTTTCTATCATAGCTTTCTATCATAGCTTTCTATCATAGCTTTCTATCATAGCTTTCTATCATAACTCTCTATCAAAGCTCTTTATCAAAGCTCTCTATCAAATGATCTTCATGTTTCTCTTTATGTTTCTCTTTATGTTTTTCTTTATGACTTTCTATCAAAAAGATAATGCAAAAAGATAATGCAAAGATGAAAAATCGAAAAAATTTCTATATTTAGCTTTCTTGATGTCATATTCAATTTCTTGATGAGTTGAATCGAGAATTCGAATCAAGTATCGACTCAAAATCAATATCAGATTGAGTCAGAATGTTAAAATCAAGTATTTGAGTTGAATCAGAAGATTAATATTAAGTACTTGAGTCAAGTCAGAAGATTGATATTGAAACTTAACTTGATGATCAGTCTATGATTGCAATAACTAGTCATTGATTCAATATTAGAATAATAAAATTGAGTGACTGCTATTTGATGTCAATTACGCTGATTGAGTTTAGAAATTAGCACATAAGCAGATTCATCAATTCAAATTTTAGCAACTAAATGCATCAAATTTCAGTGATTTTGTTTTATTGATGCTTATTTAATAAGTTCTGAGTCAGTAATAACTGAAAACTACGTTGCTTTTCATTGATAACAGACTTGCTCAAGCAGTCAACGAATCTAGTACATGTTCATGCTTTATTCTTAACATCTTAAAGTCACGTATAGAGCTGCGTCTTGATCTAAAAAAAAGCGAGACACTAACATTCAGAATTAACTCTTGAAGAGTGCTTAAACTGATCATCAAGTTGAGTTTCAAGTTGACATTTTGAACTTGAATTGAGTCAAGTTGCTCATATTTTCAACTTGACGCAACTTAACTCGACTGAGAATTGAGTCAATTTAACTCGACTCGTCAAGAATTCAAGCTTGATGTCAAGAGAGCTAAATATAGAAAATTTTCCGACTTTTGCATTATCTTTTTGCATTATCTTTTTGATAGAAAGTCATGAAGAAGAAACATGAAGATCATTTGATAGAAGATCATGATGAGAAACATAAAAAAAACATAAAGAGAAACATGAAGATCATTTGATAGAGAATCATGATGAGAAACATGAAGAAAAACATGATGAGAAACATAAAGAGAAACATAAAGAGAAACATGAAGAAAAAACATGAAGATTGTTTGACTTTGATAGAGAGTCATGACGAGAAAACATGATAGAAAGTCATGAAGAAAATCATGAAGACTGTTTAATCAAGCTATTTACATTTATATAATATCTTGTCGAGTCAAGTTGAGTTTTCAAGTCAAGTTATTGAGTCAAGCTTCTCAACTCAACTTGAGTGCTTGAGTTCAACTTCTCAATTCGACTCGACACTTTTTCAAAAAAAAATTCAACTCAACACGACACTTTTCGAGTCGAGTACTCAACTTGATGCAATCAGTCTAAGAGTGCTTTCTTGACGAGTACTCTCTGATGAGTATTTTTCTTCATTTTTGAGATCTATTTTTGAAGAGATAGATTTCACGAAATTGAGCGAAGTACTCGCTGAGAAAGTACTACTCAAGAAAGTACTCTTCAAAGATAAATTTCAAAAATGAAGTGTCTGAATGAATACTCTTTTCAGAACTTTCATCTTTTTGTTACGATTCTAGCTACGCATCTATGTTGATAGCTATGTTGATGACTATGTTGATGACTATGTTGATGACTATGTTTCTGACTATCGTCGATCGCTCATCACTAGACTATCGAGTTGTTTTGAAGTCAATTCTATTCAAAGTTAGCTTATGTTCTTCTGAGTCATATAGATAGTCGATTCTTTTCTTCTAGATACTTTTCTTTCCTAGCATTTATATACTCGTTACATTACACTCATATGACTCGCTTTATGCTGACTTCTAACATTATATAAATGCTTCTTTGTTACAGACGAAGTGAAATAATCTGCATTGACTTGCTCTGTTCGATTCACACGACTATTGACTTTGATCTAGTCAACTCGCAATCGTGCAGACACTCATTCTTCTTTCTCGTGAGCTGACTCAGCGAGAATAAACAAAAGATTCAAACTCGTGCGCTGATCAGCAAGTATAAACAAACGATTGAAATCATTCGACTAGGTCAAAGATCAGCGAATACATCACTCATTCAAATTCGCAAGAAATTCTTCAAGTTTGATGAGCACTCAAACAAAGTCAATCATAGAACTGCGTGAAGTCTCTATCTCAAAGAGCAATCAAAGAGATCAGTCTAGAACTGCGTGAAGTCTCTATCTTGAGAAGCAAACTTCAGTGAGTCTGCTTCAACGACATCGTCAATGCAATGATCTTCTCATCACTTTATCTATCAGTGAATCAATTCGTCTATCAGTTCACATGCAACTAGTGAGTCTGCTTCAATGACATTTATTCTCAATGCAATGATTTACTCGCTCTCATTGCTCTATCTATCAGTGAATCGATTCGTCTATCAGTTCACATGCAACTAGTGAGTCTGCTTCAATGACATCTATTCTCAATGCAATGATCTACTCGCTCTCATCGCTTTACTCATCAGTGAATCTGATCATACATTCACATGCAACTAGTGAGTCTGCTACAATGACAAGCTCAAAGTCAATTTCTTCAATGAGCAAGTCGATCAGTGAGTCTGCTTCAATGATACATTCAATAGTGAGTCTGCTTGAACGACACTTGAAGTGAGTCTGCTACAAAGACAGACAACGATTGATCTCTTGATTGAGTCGATCAATGAATGAAACAAGCTCTACTATGTAGTAGATCTGAATCAGCAGTGAGTCTGCTTCAATGACACGATCACAATCAATCTCTTCAATGAGCTAGTCGATTCTCTTCTAGTGAGTCTGCTTCAATGACATCAGTCAATAGTTGATCTTTTCATTGAGCAAGTCAATTTCTTTCTACATAGCTAGTCTGCTACAATAGACATTTCGATTCTACACAAGACTAAGAAAATACATTCATGTGAACATGAATTGTTGAAGAAGAGAAGTACTGTTACGATTCTAGCTATGCATCTATGTTGATAGCTATGTTGATGACTATGTTGATGACTATGTTTCTGACTATCATCGATTGCTCATCACTAGACTATCGAGTTGTTTTGAAGTCAACTCTATTCAGAATTAGCTTATGTTCTTCTGAGTCATATAGATAGTCGATTCTTTTCTTCTAGATACTTTTCTTTCTTAGCATTTATATACTCGTTACATTACACTCATATGACTCGCTCTATGCTGATCTCTAACACTTTTGAATGTGAGAAGTATTTTCTTGATGAGTGCTTTCTGAATGAGTACTCATCTCAGTAATTTCTCTATTTTTGATCATTCTTGCAAGATTAGTTCTAGATGTTTTGACTCAAACTTAAAAAACTACTGTCATGTGATGAGACATAATACAACGCTTCTAGCGCAGAATGATTGATATAACATTGCTCAAATCAAGCTGTTCATTAAGTGTAATATGTTGACACTCAATCTTTATTTAATGATATGAACTGATTTGTGTTGATCTTGAAATCTTCATGAGTAGACTTCTGTGCTGTGTATTCATCTTGCATCTCATTCAAACATGATTCTAAATGCATGCATGATGATCTTCATGATATGAGATACATTATGCAGATGCAGTGAGTGTGCAGTTTTCAATTCTCGACTCAGCAGAAGTGCTGCTAGCTCTCTTATTCTTCATTACATTCTGTTCAATTGATCAATCTCACATTCTCATCACTTCTTGAAGTTTTCAAGATTTATTCAAGCGCTGTTGATGATGATCATCATGTGTTAAACAAGTGTGTATTAGAAAGAAATTGTCGTTTATTGTATGATTAAAAGAATGTATCGACTGAAATCTGCTAGAATGATTAGCTGCGAAAAGCTATGAGCATAAGCAATATGAATATGTTCTCTCAGATAGTGCTCAAAAGTCATGAATATTTGACGTTTGTCATCACGAAAAGTCACTCAATCTTTTCATCAAGAATGTAAGATCACAGTTTCAGCGACTCATATATTAACTATGAAATGATTTGAGTCTTGAAGATGCATAGACTTAGTTACTCTGCAAGCATAGAGTCTGATCTTGCAAAAAGACAGAGTGATGCAACTGTGCAATAAAGATGATTGCTGTTGCTGAATGATCTGAAAGTGTTAGAGATCAGCATAGAGCGAGTCATATGAGTGTAATGTAACGAGTATATAAATGCTAAGAAAGAAAAGTATTTAGAAGAGAAGAATTGACTATCTATATGACTCAGAAGAACATAAGCTAACTCTGAATAGAATTGACTTCAAAACAACTCGATAGTCTAGTGACAAGCAATCGACGATAGTCAGAAACATAGTCATCAACATAGTCATCAACATAGCTATCAACATAGATGCGTAGCTAGAATCGTAACAGTATTTTCTCTCTTCAACGATTCATTTTTGCATGAATGTATTTTCTTAGTCTTGTGTAGAATTGAAATGTCTATTGTAGCAGACTAACTATGTAGAGAGAAATCGACTTGCTCAGCGAAGAGATCGACTATTGACTGATGTCATTGAAGCAGACTCACTAAAAGAGAATCGACTAGCTCATTGAAGAGATTGATTGTGATCATGTTATTGAAGCAGACTCACTGCTGATTCAGATCTACTACATAGTAGAGCTTGTTTCATTCGTTGATCGACTCAATCAAGAGATCAATTATTGTTCATCATTGTAGCAGACTCACTGTTGAGATTTCAATATAGAAACAAGCTCATGAATTTGCTTGTTATCAAAGATGATCGTGTCATTGAAGCAGACTCACTAGTCAACTTGCTCATTGAAGAGATTGACTTTGAGCTTGTCATTGTAGCAGACTCACTAGTTGCACATGAATGTTTGATCAGATTCACTGATGAGTAGAGCGATGAGAGCGAGTAGATTATTGCATTGAGAATGTCATTGTAGCAGACTCACTAGTTGCACATGAACGAGTTGACAGATCAATTCACTGATAGATAAAGTGATGTGAGTAGATGAATCATTGCATTGACGAAAGATGTCATTGTAGCAGACTCACTATTTGCACATGATTGAATTGACGAATTGATTCACTGATAGATAGAGCGATGAAGATGAGTAGATCATCGCTTTGACGATGTCATTGAAGCAGACTCACTGAGAGATTTGCTCATCAAGATAGAAACTTCACGCAGTTCTAGACTGATCTCTTTGATTGCTCTTTGAGATAGAGACTTCACGCAGTTTTATGACTGATCTCGTTTGAATGCTCATCAAACTTGAAGAATTTCTTGCGAATTTGAATGAGTGATGTATTCGCTGATCTTTGATCTAGTTGAATGATTTCAATCGTTTGTTTATACTCGCTGATCAGCGCACGAGTGAAGAAAGATGAGTGCTGCTGCATGAACACAAGTCGCTAGATCAAAGTCGATAGAGAGTTGAAGAACTACTAGCAGAAGCACTTGAAGAAATTGATGCAGATTATTTCACTTCGTCTGTAACGAAGAAGCATTTATATAATGTTAGAGATCAGCATAGAGTGAGTCATATGAATGTAATGTAACGAGTATATAAATGCTAAGAAAGAAAAGTATTTAGAAGAGAAGAATCGACTATCTATATGACTCAGAAGAACATAAGCTAATTCTGAATAGAGTTGACTTCGAAACAACTTGATAGTCTAGTGACGAGCAATCGACGATAGTCAGAAACATAGTCATCAACATAGTCAGAAACATAGCTATCAACATAGATGCGTAGTTAGAATTGTAACAGAAAGTTTGAGTTCTGATTCTGATTTTGAGCTGATGATGATAAAGAGACTGAAGTAAGAAAATCATCATCTTCAAAGTTCAAGTCTGATTCATATATGTACTGTTAATTTCTTGCTACAGCTCAGCAATAATTCTCTTGATAGTGAGTGTGTTGAATTTGATAAGCAACATCATCTTTCATCTTACTTTTATCGTTGTTCTTGCCTGAGTTCTTCATTGTATGTCTGATGACATGTTAAGTTACGCTGAAAATAATGATGTTGTTGATGCAGTAATAATAAAGATGTTGATTAGTGACTTTGATAACTCAGCTAGCACAAGAGCTCAGATTGACTTATTGAGCTAAAGTTTTTAATTTATCAATTTCTAATCTTTCAGAACAAATCTTTCAGTTTAAAATCTCTGATAAACAATGATTCAATCATTTACACTTTAATACATGTCAATGTTTTCAGTTATTTTAAGTTATTGTCAAGCTTTCAATATGTTACATGTTAATAAAGTTTTTTTTTGATAATATGCAACATATTTAAAGACTTGTCTCATCTCAGTTATTTATTCAGTTATTGCTTTATTTTGCGCTCATTGCTTCTGATTTTCTTCAACAATTTATTTATACAAAGTCTGTCACATTTGAATTAATTCTGCATGCAGTACTGCAATGTACAGCAACTCTGACAATGATGTTCTTGATGATGAATGCTTTCAATGAAATGAATGTTGCAGTTGAATTGTATCAATATGAACAGACTGCATTGATCTTGAAATGTATGAATGCTTTAATCAATATGATCAGAAACTACAAGTCAAAGCAGAAGAAATGATGAATAAGATCTTCTTCAATGTTTTTATACAACATGCATTAAGTGAAATAGAAGTTTTGTGTAAGACACAAGTTTGTAAATGATCAAATAGTAATAAAAAATAAACTCATCATGTTTTTGAACAAGAAAGTTTTATTGCAAGAACTTTGTACAAATTGTTACAAGCAATCTTGTACAACTGCTACAAGAAAGAAAGTGCAACAAACGTTGAAATTTAATTCAGTTGACAGTTATGTTTCTGCTATCATTTTTTTGTACAATTATCAGCAATTTTTTGATCATGCTATGTCTTCTCATTCACAAGAAATCAAGATGAAAGCTTTTTTGAAAGATTGTATGAAGAAAAAGCATGCAAGAAGAAAAGCTCAATATTTTAATCATGATATTAATACTCTGTTGAATGAATACAAGCAATGATAAATGATTGATGTCATATGAAGCTGTTGAACTCATAAACTCTCTCAGAAATAAGTCAAGACTCAAACTGTGAAATTCACTCATCATACAACGCTTGATTTTTTGATGAGTCATATGATGTTGATGCGTGAAGAAAATCATTGTCATTTGCAATTGACTGATTTGTTTTCTTTAAACTTGAAGAACGAGAATCTCACTTTTTGTACAATGCACATTTGCATCTTGAACAATGAAAAAATGAATCAGACTGAGTGAATTGAATACAAGATAATTGTATGATACAAGAATTCATTACTGTGCATTATTTTGCAGCTTACTTTTTATCTTTTTTATCATTGAAATATCATATGAGAGCAGATTTCACATTTTCAAAGACAACAGTAATGATATGATTTTCATCTGCTTCAAGAAAGCAAGTTGACTTCGTTTATGTTATATGAAGTTCAACTAGAATGAATCAACAAAATGTTTGACATCGTTAACATTTTCAGTCTCAAGAAGACTCATGATTGTGATGCAAAAGCATAAGCAAATGAGTTGAGTGACACATTGAAATCTCAGATACATTGTGTCAAATGATGAAATACAGATGCTTTGTTCATAAGTTATTTGACTCATCTTTTTCTGAAGTTCATACAAGTAATGATAAACTTCAAATTAATCTTTGAAGATTTTTTTTATCTTAAGTCAAAGTTGAGTCTTCATTGTCTCTTGTACAAGCACTCTGATCATGAATTGATTATTGACTGACGTGATTCAGCAATTTCTCAAGCAATGCTTTGTATGAGAATGATAAATCTTTGCTTGATGAATCGTTATTTAATACTGTTGAGAAAGATCAATTCAACATGACTGTTTAAGATTTTCTGCATTTGTTGAAAAAGCTTTGCATAGTGATTTTGCAGAATTCAATTATTTATCATCAAGAATTTTCTGCTCATCTTTTGTGAAAAAATTCTCTCTTCATATGAGATGATTATCTGATGTTTGCAAACAAAGTAGAGCTTTCTTTGCTCAATGTTGAGAAGTTGAATGAACTTTATATACAAAGCATTATATCAGATATTATCAATTGAATCAGTATAACTTTAGAGAACATTGTATAAAGTATGCAGCATCATGATTTTTGCAATCATTAAATACTAAAATCATTGCATGATTATATGAAAAACTTTTTTGCAAAAAAGTTTTTCATTATTCTGCATAACTTTGCTGCTTTCTTGAGCAACATCATCATTCTTTCTCAGCTTATGCTACAATCTTTGTACAAGAACAACTTCAACTTCAATGTTACTTCTTTTCAACTGTCATCACAATCTTCATACAAAGTTGACTCAAGTCTGAATGATTTTCAGAGATTAAAAGCTGCTTCATATGAAGACATCTTTGATGCTTAAGCTTTTCAAGCTTCATCATCATTGAACTTTGATATCATGTTTTTTGAGCATCACATATGTTGAACTGTGAGCATGATTTCAGATTTCTGATGAGAGTGAATGCTTGATTGAGACTTTATCTCTGTCATTCAAGCTTTGAAGATGATGTATGAAGCTAAATGATGACTTTCTCAACAGAAAAGAATCTTCTTCAATTGAAGAAAAGTCATCATTAATGAAATACATTAATGAACATAATTGAATTAATTCTTTAATGCTGTCGTGAAAGAATTGAAACTTGTACGAAGAAGATTGAAAGTCAGTTTGCATGAGCTGTAAAGCTGATTTAACAAGAAAAGTTGATTGAGTGCTGTCTGTTAACTTTACTTCATACAACAAGATTTAAACTAATGTTATATACAAAGTGTAAATAAGAGACAGTTTATCTTTGCTTTTCTCATACAAGCAGTTATGACAACTTTTTTCTTCATACAAAGTACTGATTTTGAGCTGTTTCTCACTTTTTTCTGACTCATTGAATAGTTATCTTGATTTCATTTGCATTGTACAAAGAAGATTAATAGTTAGTTTGCATGAGCTGTGATAACAAGAAGAGTTGATTGAATGCTGTCTGTTAACTTTACTTCATACAACAAGATTTAGATTAACATTATGTACAAAGTGTAAATAAGAAAGTCTGTCTTCGCTTTTCTCATATTAAAAAGCAGTCATGATAGTTTCTCTCTTCGTACAAAGTACTGATCTTGAGCATCACGTAGAGATGTAAACTGCTGACTCAAGATACATGACTGTGCTTCAAAATGTGCTGAAAAAACAAATGTTCACAAACAGAAAAAGAAATGCATCTTGTACATATTATTAATTTAGCACAATGAGATTGAAGACATTCTTCGTTCTCAACAGTCTTTACTTTCTCAGCTTAAGCTTTCTCAATCTTCTTCGCTTTGTATGATCATCTTCTCTTTCAAGTGAGCGAGAACAACAATCTTCATTTCATTCATTCTCGCTTTCATCATCTTCAGTCTCAAGAAGATTGCATCATGTCACATGATTTTGTCATTTGCAATTGATGCAAACTCTCTCAAAGTGCTTTGAAACGAAGCGACACTTCAAAAAAGATCGAAGATCATTTGATCATGCACACTGTGTACAAGTCATGAGAACGACTTGTTCACGAGACTGAATCAGAATAGCGTTGATGTATGAAGATCTGTGCATTCTCATCTGATTCAAAGAAATCATCTCTTGTACAAAATCAACATCTCGTTCAGAATGAGCAAGAAGTGCATGTTCAAATCTTGTATGAACGAAGATAGTAAGTTGTAGTTGTTTCACAAGAAGACAGAGAAAGATGTTGATTAAAGCAGAAGTAACGAGAGCGAGAGCGTTGATGACAACAACGATCGCGACAAAATTTCAAAGAACAAGAATTCTTCGTACGACATGTAAATCACATAGCTCATAGACAGAATAGAATTCAACTCACATCATTGCTGTTGCTCTTCGTACAAAGCATCATCAGCTCATACATCTAGTATTCACTGCAGCTGTCAAACTTACGTTGTTGTTGTTGTTTTACGTCGTACAATGCATTGTTAGCCTGTATACTCTGTACTGTACATCGTTCTAAGCTGTTACACTTACGTTGCTGATGATGATGATGATGATGATGAGATGATGATTGGTGAAAGAAGAAAGAAAGCGTTGTACGATGCTTGTGATAACTTTGTGTGAAGTAATTTTCATGCGCTAATCTATCTAGGCATAGGAAAGTCGTACGGCCCTCATCGCATACTCGTTCTTCAGAGAGTTAAACTCTAGCGTACGAGAGCAAAGCGCTGTATTCTTCACGTCGCTTCAACGATTTATTATGACAGCTCTGAAGTTAATTGCTTGCGAATAAGCGTAAAAGATGAAGAAAGCTTCGTAAAATTTGAAGTAAGCTTCATCTTAAGTAAAGAATCATCTTGATCGATTGATTGATTAAATGTGATGTAAAAGCGTTGAGTAAGATACTGTCTTCAGAGCTGCCATAGTATCTAAATGGTTAGAGCGGCGTGGAGAAACTAACGTATTGCTCCCGCACGCTATGTATTAACTCCCTGGGCTTGGCAATAACTGCCTAATAACCCTGGTTATAACCGTGCCTGCTCCCCCCCCATATATGCATTACATATGAGACTAGTCGATAAAGTATGCAAGAAACTAATGTAAAAACACTATTCCTTAGCCGATTTCGTTCTTTATATCTTTTCATTGAACAGTCACTTCGATAATATGCACATACAAGCGCGAGATATCAGATATAACATATTTCTATATCAACTCTGTCTTCATCTGAACGTACTGTGGCCCTCTATACCCCTCTTTTCGCCAATACCAAAACGTCGCGACAAACAGGGATATGCCTCCAACAATCAGACTCGAGTAGTTCATATTCGCAGTCGTGGTCGGTAGAGAGGGGGGAAAGCAGAAAATGATAGCGAAAGCGACGATATACAAACAGCTAACGGCATTAACAAGGTAGCCTGTCAAACCTTTCATCCAAAACCAGCCCGGTGCTATATTCGACCTTCCGCTCAGCAGATGTGGTAAAATCGCTGCAAGGTACGAAAGCGATGTCAGAATGACAAAAGATGCCGCGAGATCGTCAAAAGCTCGTGCTGAGGCAAGGTAAAGGCTACCCAACAAGGTTGTCAGAACGCCACATAGTAAAATGGCATTGAAAGGGTTGTTTGTTTTTGTTCCGACCTGACTCAAAATTGTGCTGAACGGCGTAGCGTTGTCGCGTGAGAGGGTCCAGAACGTGCGACCAACGATGGCAAAACACCCGATGCAGCCTATACTCGTCGGTATCAGAGCCACAGCAAGGAGGCACACGGTTGCAGCCTTGGAACCCGTGGCTTGATGGTAGATATCAGCAAGAGGGAATACACTGTCTCTTGCCAGAACCGCGTCAAGGTCTGGAGTTGAGTAGAGCAGAGCCATGAGGTAAGCTACAGCAGTGACGAAGGAGAAGACGTATTGCACGAACACGGCTTTGGGTACGTTAACGCTCGGCCTATCGATATTGTCAGCAACTCATGCACATTGCGTTTGGTGATCTCAATGTGATACAGCTTCTGGGGTAACAGTACCTAGGAATCTCTTCTGCAAGATGGGAAGATATATCCGGAGCCCCAACGGCGAAGGCGCCATTAAGCATTCCAAGACAGAATACGAAAGCACTGCTTGACCAACCCGTAGTATTCTCCATCTTGGTCCAAACAAAAGTGTTAGACGCATAGGGCGTCCCTTTTACGTGTGGCATGACGACGCAGACAACAATGGATATAAGGAAACCAACGCTGCTGAAAATGCCACCCAAGTTTCCGATCATTGGCAACGCCCGGTTGCCGTAAAGGACAATCAGGCAGCATAACCAGGTGCTAAGAAGATAGCTGATGAATATATGCCAGCCTTGCATATTGAAGCCTGGATGAATGATCGAATACATAGCCAGAGTCTGAAGAGCCATGAACGAGCCTAAGGATGCAGCTCCGAAGACCCACGCAGCTAGATTCCACCAGCCAGCAAACCAGCCACAAATGCGACCATGCCGTCCTGCAGTAACCGAAGCCCAATGGTAGACTATTTCGACATCAGCAAAGTCCCTGAGAAATACTGAGAAGTGGAAAGGCAGGAGTAACTTGCCTGTCCCAGAGGAAGGCATTGCCGAAGCCAGTTCGGCGACTGAAGCCGCGACAAGCCAATAGAAGATTGAGTCGACGATCCTGTATACCCTCAGCACCAAGTACTCACGTTTTCCACTACATGCAGCATACAGAGCATAGATAACGCCAGGCGGACCCAGGTTGTAGATTGCTACAGTCTATTCACTTAGCGATTACTTTTCCATCCTCTCAGTATGTTGAAGCTGCATACAATACTGCCTCCCAAAGCAATCCATGATTCTCCAGTACTGATGGCGATACCGCAAATGCTGAGGAGGCTGAAGTTGCGCTCAAGCTCTTGGTGGTGGCCCGATGCGTTGATTGGACCCTTTGTTCCAGACGCAATGGACACCTCTACATCACGCGTCTGCTGATTTGACTTGCCATCAGCCATCATCAGCTGTAGGGCTTGTCCCTTCTTGGTATTGCAGCGCAGGTGTGTCAAGATTTGTGGTTGCCAACATGAAGGGAGGGCCAGCCAGTGAATGTATGCCAATTCTCAAGCCACCAAGCCTAGCGGGGTGGAAGATGGCAGTGTTAAGTTCTTCAACGGTAGACGACGACCACCGAGAAATGCTCAATTGACGGTGAGTTATGATGTTTTATCTAGCGTTGTCTACAGTTGAAGAATATTGCAGAATTAAGTCGAAAGTCAAGGAAATGAAGATTCGACTTTGCTGTGAAGTCGAGATTGCAGCCGCAGGCTTTGTTTGACCTTAAAGCAGCCACGTGGAAGGAGTAAGAGACTGCCCACTCAATGCGCCAGGCAAGTCCATGACGGGTAACCGCAACGGTTATATATCAGCATGAGCCGACTAAATCTACCGTATGCCTGACACCTCGCTGCCCCTGCCGCTGCGACTTCGCTCACAGATGCTAGCGGCCATCGTACGCCGTGACAATCTCACTGGACCTGAGCATGAACATCTCTCTCTGAGGCCCGCTGGCTACCAGGGCCAACCCACTCGAAGCGAGCCAGCAGGAATGCCAGGGTTTCCAGCAAATTCACATTGAGGTCTTGCCAATCCTGAAAGAATAAGGTACCCAAAGAACAATCCTTGTAGATACCTTATGTTGCCATGTCGGTCGTTCTTTCCTTCACTGACGTTCTTAGTCGTGGAGGCGCTAAGGAGAAATTGAGGCTGATTCACATGCCAGGCTGGCCCAGGATCAGGGGTTCGGTGTTAGTGTACTGTACCGTGTACTGTACCAACTACCAAGGAGGAGAGGAGTCTTAGCGGCTGATATTCTACCGATGAACCCTAAATCATCGACTGAAAATCATTGACCGAGACCACGGGCACTGCCATTATTCACGGTGTATTCATACATAGTGGGAAAAAGACACTCACGACGATGACTTCACAGACTAAATGCTCTTGACTTCTTACTGCGAATCTTTGCACTCTATAGCGATTGCTGATGGACGAATCATGCGTTGCATAGCTTCGATTCACAGGTCTATCATCGACACTTCAAGATCAGACCGATCGATGATGCATCAGATGTGGCAGAACATGGCAAGCTGCGAAGAGCAGAGATGTAATGCCTGAAGTCTGTTGAGATGAGCTTTTGAATTTCAATCACCAGATCGTAAATCAGCACAACTGTATGATCCAACGGCTTCCCTCATCTAATGTTGTACAGCCGAGCTGGATCGTGGTAAGACAAGGTACTTTACCAGTGGAAGCGGTGCTGTTGCAACATGAGTCGCTCAACCCAAACACTCATCAGTCCGAGCCTTTCAAGGTATATCTTGGAGATGCCTGCGCGGCAAGGTAGGTAGACAGCTCATTAGTCTTCGTGTACAGGCGTCGGCTCAATCTAAGGTAGTATTTAACCTGCAGAATCCACGTGACGAACAAGGCTGCTTTACTACGTATGTGAATTAAGTACCTACCTTATAGTTCCCTCATTCTTGAATTTGTCCATAGCTCTTCCTTTCGTTACTCTCATATGTGCCTTCTAGTAACTTTGACTGTGGTGACTTGAAGTCTGTACCGGGAGCACTTAGAAACATCAAAGCCAGGGTGATTGATGCTGGTGAGCATAAAGCTCAAGGTTCAATAACTATCAACCTCAAGATGTGTGGAATTACCGCTGTTGTCACTCTGGACGGCATCAATGCTGTCTCGCTTGATAAGAGCATCTACCTGCAAAAACTGACGAGGACGCTCGATGAAAGCCTCGATAGTATCAAGCATCGGGGTCCGGATGCTCGCGGCCAATGGATCAGTGAGAATAATCGTGTTGGTAATAGCTTCAACCCCCGGATGCGACGGTCAAGCACTGATTGTACTTCGGTTCTAGCACTTGGTCACGTCCGCCTTGCAATCACTGATCTGACGCCGGCCGGTGAACAACCCTTTCTCAACGAGCAAAGGAATGTCCATGCGGTTGTTAATGGCGAATTGTATGGGCACGAGCTGCTCAGGGAGGAGCTAGCCGGGTCATACCAATTCAAGGGTAACAGTGACTGCGAAATTGTTATAGCACTTTACCTCAAATACGGGTTGCATTTCCTGTCGAAATTGCGTGGAGAGTTTGCTCTGTGTCTTTATGACGAGAGAAGGCAAATGTTCGTAGCAGCAAGGGATCGATTCGGAATCAAGCCTCTCTTCTGGACGGTTTCTGAAAATCGGCTCCTTGTGGCCTCTGAGGCCAAAGCTTTTCTATCTTTAGGGTGGAAGCCCGAGTGGGATGTTAGGAGCCTCGTAGAGGATGGTTGGCTCCACAGCGGTAGGACGCTCTTCAAAGGTATCCACAAGGTAAATGATTCTAGAGACAAACAATGCTTTACTTTCTATCAGCCAATGTTCTGACGGCTTTGCAAGATCCAACCCGGTCACTACCTGACTTGCTCATCTTTTTCCTACATGGTGGAAAGGCAGTATTGGGATATAACCTTTCCAGACAAGGTAAGTCGATCTCCAGCAAGTACATAGAAGAACTGAGTTGGCTAATCGAAGCCTAATAGCGCCTTTTGGAAACACGCACAGAGCAGGAAATGATCTTGGGCTTGCGGCAGCAGATGCTTGAAGCTGTTCGACATAGACTTCGCGCAGACGTCAAAGTTGGTTTGTATCTTAGTGGTGGGATAGATTCCGCAGTCATTGCAGGAATGGCTGCGCATCTTGTCGAAGAGGACTGGGTGAAAATTGGCACTGATCTTCGCAGCGCCAAACAGGACCTTACTTGCTTCAGCGTTGGGTTTGAAGAAGGCACCGAATTTGACGAGATGCGTGGGTTGAACATGACCTATTTTATCTTCGACTATGCTAATAGGACACCTTATTAGCTATTGCGCAACGCACGGCAGATTTTTTGGGACTCCCATTGGTTCAAAAACGCATGGACGAGAAAGCACTGGCTGAGAATTTCGAAGATGCGGTATATCATTCGGAGCACCACAACCCTGATCTTAACTCTGTCGCCAAGTACGCCCTATCAGAGTTACCACAGGCGAACGGCTTCAAAGTTGTTCTCTCTGGTGTGTTGATCCCTTCCAATGACTGATGCTACTCGACATCGCTGATCGAGGCACAGGTGAAGGGTCGGACGAGCACTTCGGCGGCTATAGAAATTTCCTCCCAGACTTCTTTCGTGAGCCTGACCCTGCCTGGAATGGGCATACAATTTCAGATTTAGAAAGAGCGGAATTGACCGCAGTGAAGGAGCAAGAAACACAGCCGGGCTACAAGGGAATTGATCAAGCTTTCGTGACAAAGGGCTCATTAACAGCTCGGCGAATGCTGAACGATACATCTATTTCCTCGTGCCTCTGGACGGTAACGCTTGCCCATTTCGCCGAATGGACAAAATGTTATGGAGACCTTGACATCCAACAGTCAAGAGCAGACAATCCGCATGGACGCATCCTCGACCTCATGAACTCGAAATGGCACCCACTGCATACAAGCCAATACGTTTGGACCAAGAGTATTCTGCCTAATCTGATCCTTACTTGTATGGGAGACCGTATGGAGATGGCGCACTCTATTGAGGGCCGACCTCCGTTCCTTGACCATATCCTGACCGAGTACATCAACAACCTCCCGCCAAGCATGAAGATTAGATACGACCCAACAAGTGGGGAAGTAGTTGAGAAGTGGATTCTTCGAGAAGCGAGCAAGCCGTTTATCACCGAAGAGCTCTACAAGCGGAAAAAGCATGTGAGTCCAAATCGTCTTTTCGAGCAGAAAATTTGCAGCTGTCTTGCATTCATGTTGATTTCTTCACTAAATGTTTCGTGCACATCTTCAAATGTCTAATTTTCCACCTTTCCACCTTTCCACCTTTTCCTATTTCCACTCGTTTCACTCTCCAAACCCTTCCGCGCCTCCCTTATTCCACTACACTCAACCTCTCCGCCTTCTACGCAATCAACTCACAGACCTCCCGTCTTCCTTAGCCATTCACCGCGCCGATAACCTACTCCCATAACGGCCCCCTTTCCAACCTTCTCTCGCGCCTGATAACCCGCGCAAATATCGAGCAGCTTGGTTTCGTTGACTGGGGTAAGGTGGAAGGGCTGGTGGAAAAGGCGTTTCACGAGAAGGATGCGTCGGCGATGAGGTTCGCGTTCACAGTTGCGCAGTGGGTTGTGCTGGGGCAGAGGTTTGGGGTGAAGAAGGCTGAGCCGATCCTATAAGGAAATTGCTGATTCGGTGATTGTTTACCTGGTATGGTGGCAAGGGGGACCGTCATGATTGTGCGCTTGTACGCTCCGAAAAGGGAGGCTTTCGTGTCACTGAAACAGATCACGGGCTGCTTGCTCGAAGAAGGATTGATTTTGCTGTGAGTTCAGGAGGTATCAAGCACATCCCGCATAGCAGGATTTGGCTCAATAAATGGGACTTTGGCTAGTTACAACCGAAAACTCCATCTGCGGAACAAGGCATACGTCCTCTCTAAAAATCTGCTGTATCCTGCTTACAAAAGCCACGTTCACAACAAGTTGTATGAGATTGCGCTTGCATCTTCAACTCACCAAATCACGAAATACTCTCGTGTTAGCGGGTCGGCGATGATATCCGAGCTTCTTGACGGCTTCGTGATAAACTTGCGGCTTGAGAGTTCTACGTCCTGTATTACTAGATCCTGAACCCGATATACTCGGTAACAAGCACCTAATAAGCATCGTCTATTGCTATACAGTAACGTGTCCATCAGTTCAGGTGTTTCCTGAAAATAGCTCTGGATCGTTCAGCACCACCCGAGTCGGATTTTCGAAACTATTTCATTCTATCCCCAGTTGCTCCAGATTGCAACATTCTCTGATCGTAGAACCTGACATAATGAATTCGGAGATGCCTGCAGAGGCTAGTACCGACAATGATTCTGCGATGAAATTCGCTTTTGCAGTGCAGATCCTTTGCTCCCTTCAAACCTCCACCAAAAGGTTGGCGTTCATGAATTTTGCTTAAGAATTTCATAACGTTGTTATTGATTAATCGATAGACTGTTCGTGATCATCATCGTGGCAACACAGTTAAGCATTTCTAAGAAACACGTACTTTATATTCGTCCTTGTCCTCTGTGAAGGTATTTGCGCTGTCAGAACAATTTGACGTTGCTTGTGCAATACTAAACGGCACCTGACGGTCCAATGGGGTTTCATATGCGGAGGGATCAGATACAATCGATAGTGTCTCGCAGATAGCACGAACCGGATGAACTGGCTTGTCAGTAAGGAGAGTGCAATTGATACCAGAGACCCGAGCTTCCCAGGAGGCCATAAGAAATTTGAAGTTTTGGGTGCCGAAATTGGCGTTCAGCGAGTACTAGAGGCAAGAAACTTAGATTTGTGAACGTCCTTAAGGTTAAGTGATAGAATTGTGTGAGAAATAGAAGCGACTGTGAGATGATGACATTTAAGAGATTCGAGACAATGTTCTTTGCGAATACCTAGATGTACACACATCATTTTTCCAACTAGTAGGCCTTTGAAGCTATTGCTGTCTCATGGTTTTGAAAGGGTTCTTCCCTGGCGTCTTATTCTCAGTATGCCGCAATACGAGGCCGTTCATATAATCTCCGGCCGCCCTCCCATCGCTTCGATCTGTATTTGCGCACTCTTCCAAACTCTGGTTTTCAAGTTCGAATCTCGGACGTCCATTCCTGGAAACGCCCCATGCGTGCTCTTAAAATCATAGGGTATCAGGGCTTTCCACATATCTGCGATCTTACTGGCCGGGAGCGGTATCATATTCGGGATGGACCACATAAATGAATAGGAAGTCTGGCCAGGAGGTCGCGGGTCAGGCGTATGGGCCGACTAAAATTGCTCTTATCAGATCCTCTTGAAGAACGGTTATGAAATGGGCCTTGAGGGTAAGGTGGATCGCTTACTGGCACGGTGACGAAAGTATCCGCAATGAATAGTCTGTCATCCCAATGCAGGACTAAGCTACCATCAAAGTGTCCCCCAACCCTTACAGCAGTCACATCGGGCAAGATTGCTTGTGTTGCAGACTTGAGGAAACGGTGGTTTGGGTTAGAGCGAAGGTCTGGCTCAAGCCATTTTTCATCTTCGACAGACGTATATATGAGACAATTGAAGGCTCGAGTCCATTCCACGGCTGTGGTGTAGAAGTGAGGGTGAGAGATGATGATAGCTGAGAGACCACCAAATGACTTGATCTACCGTCGTTCAGATTTTGTTCGATGTTTTCATAGTAACGATGTGTGGAAGACTCATGCATGCCTTCTCAACTGTCGCTCCATCAATAAGCGCAATCAGATCCCAGAGAACATTGCCATTTTTGGTTTGAAGTAAGAAAGCCCGTTGGCCTATCCCGAACTACCCAAATAAGCACACATTCCACTGAAACTAGTCTTCTCTTGTCGTCAACGACTCTACCTACCTTTGGCTCGGTCGACACACAATGTATCCGCTCATCATGCTCGTCCTGTTTCCACACATTGTGATACTCTCCAGCTCGTAGGTCTTTGAGGGTAGTGAAGGTTTGGCCTGAGGGTGGCACAAACTGGCGGGGATCCTGTAGAATCGGATATCTATTTAGCTTAGAGGGGCTCGGATTATTGGATATATGAAAGTAGGATTCGGAACTGGCTTAGGCATTGAGCAACAGCTCGGCTTTCTCACATCGCAGATCCTGCAGCTTTTCGCGTAAGTTCCACTGGTGTTGAGGAATTGAGTGCCGCAAGCAGTGCAGACAGCGCAGTCAAGACTCGATGCCATTTGTAGTTTTCAGCCCACTACTGACATGTATATGAGATAGTAGGTTCTCGTGTTACTGCAAGTGATAGACTCGAGGGCGTTGTCAAAAAACCCCACATTGTATTGGAGCTACGGACAATAGCCGATTAACTCCGTTCTGACGTCATCACGCTTACTGTAACATCCTGCAAGGACACTTTGGCCTTCCGAAACCACCTAATTAAGATAACTACCTACTATCGCGGTCGTCGCTGGGGAAGCGTCTTTTGGAGCTGATGGAAGCGAACCTGTTGAAGTCATGATGAGTTGTTACTACTGTGGTATTTGGGGTTTAATTGTTAACGCGATCCGCAAATACAGGGTGATTGATTGGCCAGCACAGCAAAATGATACCGGTGTCTATCAGTTTTCTTAAAATGCTCGTGATGTAGCGATATATGCTCTAGATTTCTACAAATCCAATTGCCTTCCACTTGCGGACATGGCCGATCCTGTTTCACTTACTGTCTCTATAGTAGCCATTACACAAGCTGTATCACAGGTCTATACGCTTAGCAAGACTACAAAGAGTGCCAAAAGCGAGATTAAGCGTTTGTGCGAGGATTTGCTTGCCTTGAAGGTGTGTTATAGAAATGGTACAAATGCAGGTCACGGCGGCTATAGCAATGGGGCTTCTTATACGCATCCAGACAAGACGTTAGTAGACGACCTTCCTAGGGCTTTCCAATCTCAGGAATTCAAAGATATACTCGAATCCAGAAAGCATTTTGTGGACGACATATTGAACGGCCTATCAAAAGGCAAAGGGTTTGAAATCTGCTCTTTAAAGACTCACTTGGCCTTTCACCGAAGGCGCAATGAACGAGCACGTTGCGCGCCTTGAGAGTGTGTAATCTTGGTTCATTTTTGCGATGCTAATCGACAATATGGGTTGTACGACCAGATTATGCGAAGAAGTCTGTAGATTGACCTAACAGGTGATACTCGACTAGGAACAATGAAAATTGAATAACAAGGAGAAGAAGGTGGAAAGATTGCCAACTGGATTGCTCCGGTTGACCCTGATGCAAAGCTTGTGACGCGCACCAAGAAGGCACGCGGACATGGTTTTTCCATGGAGAGTTCGAAAGATGGAAAGATGGCCCTCTTAGAACGGTTCTATGCCTCAGGAAATTCTGGTGCCGGCAAGACAGTCCTGACGTCTTCTGCAGTCGAAGAGATTAGAAGCCTTGTATCAAATGATTGGACAATAGGCTTTGCATATTTCTACTGTTCTTCTAATGATGCAGCATCTCAGGAACCTGTCAATATCTTAGGTTCATTGCAGTGAAGCAGAGTTCCTTCTGGGTCTTGAGGAGGGATTCCGACGACTGGCCTTTGCTTGTTTACGCCACCTGGAGCTGGGATGCTCATGTCAATCACCTTGGCAAGAATTTAGCCGGGAAGTTCAACAACAAATACGAGCCTTTTTTGCCACGTCAGAGTTGCCAAATGGAGGGTCTTACTGTGCTTGGATTAAAGCAAGTTATCCTGCTACATACGTAAGTAGATATTCGGTTTCAAGAACTTCCCAACCAAGGTGCAATGATACGTTTTGTGACACGTTCCATGAATACATGCGCTACAACCGTGCTTCATGACTCACCGTTCGATTCTAGAATAGCAACGCTGACTCCAAATATTTTTAGGCTGTAAATCACCTACAGACAGAACCGTTGTATTACGCTTGTTGAATTGGCCTTATCCTAATCGTCCGGACGATGCTCGTTGGGGAGCGAAAACTTGACGTCGACTTGCGTGGTGGTCGGGCCCATGCTCCTATAGTGCAGTCAGCTTCCTACTATGGCGGCTATAAGATGACCGAGCTCTTGCTGAAGGCTGGTGCGGACTCGAATATAGGCAATGAGATAGCACAGACGGCGATATTTTGGTCAAAGGTACGTGGCTACGAGGATATTGTGGAGCCTTTCATGAGCTCCATGAGCTCCACGAGGCGCAACAGGCCTTGATGATTCGCCTACGTAACTCCCTTAACGGTCTACGGGGCATGGAACAACTTCCCGGGTGAAGCGACGGCGACGACGACTTTCGAGTAGGCCTAGGTATTCGTCCCTCGTGGGTAGTCTACAGATGGGCTCATCAGGTGGAATCCCGGAGGATATCGGGAATCAACTCAGTCTCAAGAAATCAACGCTCTTTAAAAAGCGATTGATTATCGCAGAATTTGCCTCCATATACGCAACACTACCTTCTTGGATCAACAACTGAACCGATGCTGTCGACCAGAATACGATTGTGCAAAGAATCAAAGTTATGCAATGACGTTACATATACGTCATGTCTCTGAAAAGTTTACCAGGTTGCAAATTCGATTCTCAAGTTGACTCTGGAAGGAGGATAAGAGTTGCTCGAACCTCTGCCATTTCAGCATGCAAAATACGAAAACCAGAATGGCTCCATCGGGTCTCGCAATTCTTATCGGCGCCGGCCCAATCACAGTACGCTCCCCTCGATCCTTGTAAATCTGATATCTAATGGCTTCTCATACCTGCAGGGCGCCGGTATAGCACGCATACTCGCCCACCCTTCCCATGGCAACCTCGCCGTTGCCCTCCTTGCCCGAAACCCCGAGAACCTCTCTTCTCTCGCCCACTCTCTTAGCTCCTCCGCCCCCAACTCCACCATCGAAACCTTCCCCACTGACACCTCACCCACATCTCTCTCCAAAGCCTTCTCAGCCATCAGCACACATAAATCGTTCAAGGATTTGAAGTTGAAACTTGCAATCTTCAGCGTTAAACACTCCTCCAAGAAACCTTTTCTTGAAGAAACCCATGCCGAATTCACAGACAGCCTAACCTCCTACGTTGGTGGCGCCATGGCCTTCTCGCAGGAAGCCCTCAAAATGCTCTTCGAGCATCACGGCTCGAGCGCCTTCGCTGACGGCGGCTCAAAGAAAGGCACAATCATCTTCACCGGCACACTCGGCGCCATGCGATCGAACCCACAATTCGCAGCGTACGGAGCTGGGAGAAGTGGGGTGAGAATGCTGGCGCAGAGTTTGGCAAAGGAGTATAGTGCGCAGGGAGTGCATGTAGTGCATACGATTGCGAACGGGGGGATAAAGGACGAGTATGGCGAGGCGCAAAAGACGGGGAAGACGATGAGTGCGGAGGCGGTGGGGAGGACGTATTTGTGGTTGAGCGAGCAGGGGCCGGAGCTGTGGACGCATGAATTGGGTAAGCCTTTTGGTTCATTATGGGTCCTCGGTCGTGAGGCTGACAACGTGAACAGATATGAGGCCAGCGCAGGAGAAATTCTGAGATAGCAATGTATCATTAGATTGAAAAGCGAATGGGGACATCCAATTACAAGATTGGGAGGTATAAAAGTTAGCTTCAAGATAAGTTAGCTGAGAATGTAAGTAGACGAGGCTTATACAAGACATCCTTCATACTTAGGATAATCCACCCATATTCATGCGAGTCGTCGAATTATGCTTCGAGGGATCTCAAGGCTTTGACGAATTGGAAATATGGCAAAATAGAGGCTGCGCGATCAAAGCTTCGATGGAAAAAAAGTACGCCCGATTGCTTCATCTACTTTCACGTTCCAACCTACTTCGAACCCCAACAGATCGAATTATACGTATCGATGAATCGACGCTTACAAAGACTTGGAAACCAAGGACTCGGACTTCCGCGATTCTTCACATCTAACAAAATGACTTTTGCCAGAAATTACATTCTTATTTTCTACTGTGTCCTGCTTGTATGCTCTGCTCTCTTATACTGTTCTCCCAGGCCTTTTTTCTCATATATGAAAGAGGTTTTTGAGATTTCAGCACATTGTTGTATGAATAGTGGATTGTACGACTTCTTCAGGGCATTGGGCTGAAGACGAGGGAAAGAGTAGTGGTTCGGACAGAAAGATGGGAGCGTCGTATTATGCCCTGAGGAACATCACAAGGGGGTTTGGAATGCCCGTAAAACCGTACAGTTGCCCAGCCAACATGATCTTTGATGACACCTACAACGACATCTTTCCTGGTATTTGAAGGATCTCCGTCTCCTAATAATGTCGTATATCCTGACTCGAAGAAATCATCTGTCGAGCACATAGAGCTCCTAAGCCGACTATGCATAGAGATAGGCATGTCAATTAATCTCCAATTCCTTCCCGCCCCGTCCACTACCCCAACATCCCCAATCACTCGACCATCCACCGATCATCCTCCTCCGCGACATCATAGTCGACCTCGGCGCCTCCTATCCCCAACCCCGCCTCCTTATCCACACTATTATCACCATCTGCACTAGCCCCTACCATCCCTGTATCCCTATCCTCCTTCTTCACTACCTTCACAGGAGGCAGCGGCGTGTTCACCCATTCGAACTCCAATTTGCCGACTGATGGAATGTCTTTGGTGCCGAACATGAATTTCTCGGCCGTAAAGCGGTCTTTGAAGGTTATGACTTGTGTGGTTTCTGGGCGGTCGGGATGAGGGGTAATTGATTCGTATTCGCCGATGCCCTGTAGTTTTGCCCCTGTCAGCTACGGTCCAAGTGGCGTTGCAACGATTGCGTTGGGGGTGACGAATAATACTTACAAGTAAATACTGCCTCAGTCCCTCATCCTTCTCCCCCGTAGATTCCGTCCCACTCACCCCCACCTTCTTCGTTCGGTTATCCAGTTTATACACACCGCCTCCTCTGCCTCTTAAAGTTCCTCTACCTCTTGGACTACCCCGGAACGAGGATGCCCCGGCAAACCCCTCCCAGCCCCGATACGATCCTCTTCCTCTTCCTCTTCCGCGCCCTCGTGGCGGATATGGATCGTCTGATAATGCGGTGTCGAGGCCTAGGCTCTTCGCCTCGGCTTCAAGAGCTGCGACTTGTGCTCTTAATGCTTTGGTTTGTGCGCTCACGTTACTATCGTCTGTGCCATTTGCGCCGTTGGCTTTGTGGCCATTTGCTGCGTCGCTGAGGGCGTCTGGACTCATGCTTCCTGCTTTCCCCTTCGCCGCCAACTTTGCCAAAAGCTTTTTCTTCTCATCTGCTTGCCGTCGCGCGAGCTCTTCCTTTTGCTTTTCTAGCGCTTGTCTTTTAGATTCTGCGTCTTTAAGTAGTGCCTTTTTCTCTTCTAGTCTCTTTTGCGCCGCCATGGCGTCGCGCTCAAATTTATCCTTGTTAAATGGCTGGTCCTCCTCTCTGATTACGGTAGAAGAGATGGCAGGAAATGTGCCAGTCTTTGGTGTAGATTGCGCACTGTCAGGCTTGTACCAGTAGACCTTGACAAAACGATTGTCGAAAATGACCTTGGGGCTGTCATATGCTCTCCGAGCCGCCGAGTAATCGTCGTACTGAACCAAAGCTAGGCGTTTGTAGGCTTGCATAGTAATGTTTTGGATCTTCCCAAATTCAGAGAAGAAATCCTGTACCGATTGCTCGTCGAATTTCTCTTCTGGTATCTGCTCAACAACTATTGTAGTGACGGAACGGTCGTGATTAGGACCACTAAAGGAGAATTCGGCGCGATTGCGTCGTGGAGGCATGTAGCTGCCGCGGTCCCCTCTACCTCTGCCTCGACCACGCCCCTCGCTGCGCGACATGTCAGAAATGCTGTGTCCATTGGTAGTAGGAGATGGCCTTTGAATATCGAGCATCGAATTTTTGGGGTCATACTCTAATCGATATTAGTATTGCTCGCTTCCATAGTACTTCTCGCTTACCGTCTTGACCAGGTACTACCATATGGTCGTTGCCATGCTCGAAAGGACATAAGTTCCCCCTCGCACAGAAGCCTTTAGTATCGTAATCCCTGCACCTGGCACTGATCTTGTTCTTCATGGGTAAATCGGAACCTGGCGAACGTTGTTCTCCATACGAACCATAGCCACTTGGCGAGAGAACTGGAGGGACTGAAGGCATGCCTGGTAGTGGTGGAAGTCCCATTGCTTGCAAAGCCATCATAGCCATCATAGGATCGTTAGGGTCAAACGGTAGACCAGGCGGCGGTAAGGGCATTCTTGGAAAACCTAGAGGATGCTGCGGTAATTGACCAGGTGGACTCCCAGATATGTGCGATCCGCCCCTTGAACCTGGTCGACCGTAGGGCCCGCCCCTCTCACCCCCTCTGCCACCTCTCCGCACTTGCTTTATCTGCCTTTCGCTTCGTCCATAATGTGGGTCACTCGCACTTTCATCCTCCATCCGATCATTGTAAGAGCGTTTCCGTGATTGCGGTATCCCTTCAGGATAGCCACCTCCTGCACCCATGTGGGGGTATGCGCCGACAGGCCCGGAAGGAGCAGCAAAGGCGGGACTCGCAAGAGGCGATGTTTGTGATGGAACATAACCCGGCTTATATGATCTGGTATGGATAGCCACGAAGACAGAATCAACGAAAGCTGCAGTGTCTGAAGGAGGCGAGAGCTTAGATTAGCATCCCGTTGGAGCTCGACAGATCATCAACAACATAGCAGAGCAGCGTACTTGGCTTAAGGAAGTCCTCTAGGTTCTCAATTGCGTTGATCCTCAACTCTGGCTCAGGCGTGTCTGCGCGCACTAGAGCCAGGACGTAGTCGGCCAAGACGTCCGAGTCAGCATCGGAGCTGAATGAGATATTGCAGTCAGTAAGACGGATACAAGTGAAACAGTCTGGCATGCTGGGCGACATAAGCATCCAGTGCTTAGAAAGCACGTACATATCTTCTAGCTTCTTCACGACCCAGGTTTTTAACTCTGCTGCTTCTTCCTCGGAGATGATCATCTTGCGGAACAGAATAACAGCTCTGAGAAGTGAGCGGTATAGAAACGGCCCAAACAGATCACAAACGCTCAAAGGCTAGAAAGTGAATAAGCGCGTCTCGTTGAGTGAGCAATTGGTTTCATGACTTTACTGAGGAACAATCTTTGCTCTGTTTCAGCCTTGATAAGGCTGAGTCGCGATGGAAAATTATTAATCCGAGATTTGCAGACCTTACCTATCCCGCTTAGGGTCTGGGAACCAAACATGAGGGAAGTTTCGAAACAGGACAGTGTGGACAACTATCATACATACACATTAAGACTATTGTTCACCCAGTGTAGGGAGGCATATCACAGTGCCAATCAGCGAGCGCGATGGTAAACTTCTATTCTATCCCTCTTTCTACTGAATGGACAGACATTGGCATCGAAGAAAAAGTAAAGAGTAAAACCCATCAATCTGCATCGTTTTGCCTCCTGTCGCTAACTAGCCGTGTACATGATTCTCTTATTCCCTATTGTCTCATGAATGGTCTTGTGCTTGAGTAAGATACAAAGATGCCATATCAGATACATCAGCCCGGCCCCAATTTGGAAATTTGTCGTTAATGAACGCCGGCTGCGTTCATAGCTTGTCATAGTACTGTCAAGGCGTCAGTGGTGCATCTGATTAGGTTGCAGAGACACAAAACTCACATTGTCAACACCAGGCACAATTTCCTTGAGACCCTTTCTCTTCCGCATTGTCTGCACAATTTGACCGGGTTTCGTCGTTGGGTCGAGAGGCGAGCCACCGGGCAGGATCTGCCAGTGGTCAAACACCATTTGAGGGAAGGCCTGACCGCCAGTGTGCGAACGTAGGTCAGCAGTGAAACCGAAGGATTCGTTGACAGGGAGGTAGGCCTTGCAGTTAAAGAGCGGTGTTCCTGGGCGCTGCTCTTCAGAGAAGACGTGACCTCTTCTCCGGGTCAGTACACCATAAATACCACCCATGGCCTGCTCAGGAACCTGGATCTCGACCAAGTAAATAGGCTCAAGGATACCTGGGTCGGCAAGAAGAGCCGCTGCGTAGAGCACACGGCGAGCGGTTGGGATGACCTGTCCGCCACCACGGTGAATAGCGTCTGCATGAAGAGTGACATCCAAGATGTTGAAGCGAACCGAACGCATTGGCTCCTCAGCGACAGGACCTTCCTTTGTCGCCCACTGGAAACCAGAGACAACAGAGTCCTTGATTTCGCTCAGGTATTGCACAGCCTTTGTCTGATCAACAAGCAAGTTGGCCCCAGTCGTTTCGGGACCAAAACACCAAATCTTTCGCGCATCGGTAACATCCCATCCATGGTCATCGGCTAGCACACGAGCACGGGCCTTGAAATCATCTCTCGGGCTGATTTTACCGTTTTCGATATCTTTTGCAACGTCCTCATCTAGGGGGCAAGCTTTCATATATAGACGATTGTGCTTGTTCGGCGACTTTGACAAAGCCGTGATGCTTGATTCGGCACCAACGGACTCACGGTAAGACACAACAGGATCCGAGATCCGGAGTGGAACTCCGGCATGGTCTTCTTCGAGATCCTTCAAGCAGATTTCCAGATGCAGCTCGCCCGCACCGGCCACGATGTGCTCGCCGGACTCGTTGATGAAGGCAAGTACGCAGGGATCGGATTTCGATAGACGCTTGAGACCTTCGACCAATTTCGGTAGATCATTGGCGTTTTTGACTTCGACCGATCGCTGCACGACAGGGGAAACAGAGAATTTCATAACCTTGAGGTTGTGAGCTGTCTCAGACGTGGTGAGTGTACCAGACTTAAGCAAGAATTGATCGACACCAACCAAACCAAGAATGTTACCCGCTGGCACATCCTCAATTGGCTCAATGTTACGACCCATCATCAGAATGGTACGCTGGATAGCCTTGATGAACAAGTCGTCCTTCTTGCCCGGAGTGTAATTAGGACCCTGGATGCGGACCTTCAAACCTGAGCGAACTGTACCGGCGAAAACACGTCCGAAAGCGTAGAAACGGCCCTTATCAGATGTTGGGACCATCTTTGAAACGTACAACATAAGAGGAGCCTTAGGATCACAATCACGAATACCAATACAGGCCTCGTCATCCGAGGGTCCTTCGTAAAGTGTTTCGGCCCGGTATTTCTGGGCTGTAACAGGGGATGGTAAGTGGATAATCATCATTTCCAAGAGTGCATCCGCAGCCGGCAAAAACTTTCGCATGACGACCTTGAGGAGCTGTTTGCCTTCCAGGTCTTTCTCTTCGCCGCTCAACTTGATTTCAAGTTTTGATAAAAGCGTTGGGATTTCGGCTTTCTTGAAGTTCATGATGGCTGCAAATATCTTGAATATTGGGTCGAGGATAAACTGGTTGAAGGCACGCTCTAGGGGTTGGCCCTCGTGCTCGCCAACTTTGGTCCATTTCTTGGTCTTAGGGTTGAAGTAGTTGTCGCCCTGTCTTACATGTCAGTTTGAGCTTATCGGATATACTGTTTTTGATGCTTACCCATAGACGCTCCATCATCTTAGCCCGATCGACACCGAATTTCTTGGCGTACTTGACCGCAAATTGACGAACTGTAAAACCCCACCCATGGAGACCTGATCCAAAGGCAACAGTTCCCTGGTAGGGTTGGACTTGGACGTCACCGAGCGCTTTGTCGAAGTAGGTGGATATCACGACATTGACCGACTCAATCGTTCGCGAGAATGATTGGTACAAGTCCTCCTTTGAGACTTGGAGTTCGAGGAGCGCGCGGTCGACCTTGTTGACAATGACGACAGGCTTGATACGCTCGCCGAGTGCTTGTCGAAGGACGGTTTCCGTCTGAACGCAGACACCCTCAACACAATCCACAACGACTAGCGCTCCATCGGTAACTCGAAGAGCAGCGGTGACCTCAGACGAGAAGTCAACATGGCCAGGCGAATCAATCAGGTTAATCAAGAAATCGTTTCCATCGACCTTTTGGGGAATGTCCTTGATGTCTTCTTCATCTGCCATGTGCGCGTACAGGGAAATGGCGGTTGACTTGATGGTGATACAGCGGTCCTGCTCATCCTTCCGCGTATCTGTAAATCGTGCTTCACCGGCCTTTGCCGCGGAAATGATACCGGCACGCTGGACGAGAGAGTCGGTAAGGGTAGATTTTCCGTGGTCGACTATACGAAGAAGAGGCATCAGACTACATGTTCCAAGGGGGAAACAGATATCTTACCATGGGCAATAACCGACATGTTTCGGATATTGGCAGGCTTGCCCATGAGATCATGGATCTTGAATTGCGTCAGTCATGGACCTGTTAGAAACGTGATAGATATTGAGTGAGTGTTTACCTCCTCAACGGTAAAGCTATAAGGCGCAAAACAGTTAGCAAAGGGATGCTCAGCATTCGGACCTCGTTACCCCTCCAGGACAATATCTGGCAAAGGGCTTCAAGGGCACAATATCAAGAGAACAGTATAAACTTACTTAACCATCTTGGCGGTGTTTCAACTGATTTTGGCTGTGACTTTTGTGCGCTCGAGGCGAAAGATTTTCGACCGAAGAAGAACCCCGCTTTGCAGGACCGAGAGCTCGCTCGACCTGTAGCGATGTCTTGAAGCGTTGAAAAGGTGGCCGGCGTCGAACGTAGAAGACCTTAAGACCTGAAGAAGATCTTGCAAGTCTGTGGAGGGAGGAAAGAAATGAAGATGAGAGTCCAGCTTGGGGTGATTGTGCGGAATCCCGATTTGTGATCCCTTTCGCACACTAAATTTGCCCCGCATCGCTTAACATCCACTCTGCGCTAACAAGACTCACAGACTCACAGACTCACAGTGATACTCATCTTCACCACACAAAGAATAACCTACTTAACGTCTGTGAGTCACTTTTGTCAGCAGAGATACTCAAGTCTGATAGAGCATGTCTAGCTTTTCATGACCAATAATCATCTATGGAATTCGGTGCTTGGAATGGATGTCTAAGACGACTGTTATTCTAGAGTACAGTATATACTATATGTCCAGCCTCATGGAACGCCAATTCCTAATACTAGCATAGAGCTTTGACTGAAGCTTGAGCCTTACGACGAACCTAAGATTTTCGAATAAGCATCCTCCACCTCCTTTGCCACTTCCAATAGCGTGACAATGACAATTTGATGAGTCAGGTTCGGCAGTCTGTCCCTGTGGAGTCCTATCCACTCTAGTGGTGGTGTGGCTTCACCCATATCCCTTAACTGCGGCGTCTCAATGATGGCTGGCTGAAGGGCTTTGTACTGATACTTTGACTGCGGTACGTAAACAACGGCGGTTATTTTCTCTTGTCCACCTTCTCCATGTTTCTGCCCGTCATCTTCCCCTTCCCCTTCCCCTTCCCCTTCCCCTTTAGGTTGAGGTCCACCGGTGATTTGTAGAGCAGATTGGGGTATCGGCTTCCCTAGACGCTGTGCAAGCGCACGGTTATGGCTGGCCCACATGCCTCGAAGGAATCCGATCCGTGAATAGTTCCAACCGACATCAACTTTGCCCTGGAACGAGCTTTTAAAGATGTAGTCAATGTGCGTAGATTCTGGACTCTGCCATGTCTGCATTGTAGCCACCAATTTAGGCACTTTCAGTATAGTGCCGCCTCGAGAACCTGTGGCATAGGATACCACATCGTCTACGGAGACCTCTCTTAGTGTTTTGGGGGCAGTCGACCTAGTGATGCCTGATAGTGCGATGCGAAGTTGGCCCAGGGTCATGCCCAAATCACTGTGTATCCGTCCATGGTCCAGTTTGACAGCAAAACGAGCTGATGCGTCGAGTGCCTCGAGTTTAAATATCTGGTTATCGAAAAATGTACTTGGAAATGTTCCAACATTCACAGCCTTAAGCGTTACTACCACATTTGTTTGTAGCTGCAGCGGCGCTCGAGCTGTGTTTTGGCTCTCTTCTGCTTCTCGCTTTGCTGCTGCTTGCATCGTCAAAGGTCTGATAGAAGATTTTCGGCGCAGATACTTCTCGATGTCTTTCAAAGATGTCTCATATGCTGCTTGTTTCTCTTGAATCAAACGCTGAACTGCTTGATAAAGTGCAAGACCCTGGGACACGCTGGTAGTGATGCAGAAAATTTGCACTTTGTCACCATCAACCACGCCGACCAGGCGGTCACCACGGGCTTGACGAGTATCTCTGACGTTATACATAAGAAAACTCAGCGAAGTTATGTCTGCGACCAAGAAGGCTTGAAAGTCAAAGGCAGCTTTTATACGTAAGTGATCAAACCCTAGAGACGCTTGAATTAACGGTGTGTGCTTCTGGGCATGCTGCGTTATGGGCCATTGGATCGAAGTGCGCACTCTGAAATTTTGTAATGCAACGAATCCGCTCATCCTGCCCTTGCTGTCCACTCCGACTTTTTCGAAACCCAGGCAAAGATTTTGTTCCCAATCGGAAGTCTTCTTCGAGGAGATCCAAAAGTTGGATATGATAAATACGGATTTGCCCAATGATTGGCCTAAGTCTAACTGGACGTCAAGCTCTGCTATTGAGACTGTGGCATTCCACGGAAAAGCTCCCGCTGCGGCAACCTGTTGGTATCGTTCAACTATGAAGGCTTGAGGCTCCGTAGATGGCGTCGGCGCAGATGCATCAGGCGAGTGTCGGATTTCGGGGGGAATCCAAATTTCCCGAAAGAGAAGAAAATCTTGCATCTGTTTTGCGTTTACGAGTGCTTTCATAGGACTGACCTTCAGAATTGCAGATATCCCATTCGCTGCACTAACGTGCTTACTGTTCATCAAAGACAATACAATAGAGTCGACATCAAAGCTAGCAGTAGACTCTCTTGAGTATACGTGTTGCACAGAAGCCTGTAGACGAGTGAAAGCAGCCGAGAGAGTGAAGAACTGCCCATAGTCCGCCGACTGCACTGTGTTGACAGTAATATAGATATCGTCGAAATGAGCTGTTGCAGCAACTCTTGCAACCGGCTGGCAGCTCAAACTAAATTCCTGCCTGCATATACGAAGTCCAAGATTGAGTGTACAGTTTCCGAGTATAGCGCTGGGATTAGCGGTACGTAAGGTCCCTTCGCTAAGAAACTTCGGGGTTGACAGCTTTGGCTCCAGTGGTTGCTCCTGATTGTCAGACTCACCTACAATCTCCTTCACACTTGATGAAACCTCCATGATTAGAGGTACCACGGAGGGATAAAGGATATTTGAAGACGCATCAACCTTGAATTCGGCATTCAGGGATGGCTTGTCCACGCTTGCATCTTTGTACTCGACCTTTAGCGCAATACCAGGTGCTCGCAGAGTAGTGCTGCTGCTTGCTTCCTGGGAAGTAAATTGACTGTAACGGCCGCGCTGCGGTGGCTTCCCACCTTGACGAGCGTTCAACGCCTGCGGACCAGAATCCGAGACGTTCTGACCTTGGATATAGACTACCGCGCCTGCAAAGTCTGCATCTATCAACAGCGATGCAAGCTTCTTGTGAATGAACAGGTTTTGCGTTTGGTTTCCGGTCCGTATCGAAGTAGCGGTCTGACTCGTATGTTTGGCTGCTCTAAGGTCGGTAACAGCGACTGCAATTGATCGGCGTAAAGCTGTCGCCGGCAAGATGAATTGCGGCGTAAGATGTATATCTAGTGACTTCCCAGCAGCCTGAAAAGCTAATCGGCGATCTTTCGTGGTTGATAGGTAGGCAACTTTGAAGACTACCTCCGGCAACAGCGCCGAGTTCAGCGACCGAGTGCTTCTCGCACCGGAAATGGGTACCATTTGAAGCTGGAAATCTTGCATGAGGAGGCGGGCGGCGTTATCTCTCTTTGTGGCAAGGTCAATCTTTGTAAATGACAATACAAGGTCTTCAGCTTCACGACCTGGCGATGTTGGTGTGGAGTTGCCAATTTTCCAACATACTCGGACAGCGGCCATCTCAAGGGAATACACAGCGCTGGACAAGAAACTTGAGACTGCATCGTTTTCGGTACTGAGATTATCGGACACCATAGCCTCACTCCGCAATGTTGCACGCCTGTGTTTTCGCAGGCTCTTCACCTCATTGGACAGATCGATCGATTTGAGCCTGTTCTGCAAATGGGTGAGGATTTCTAGAGCAGCGGATACTGTTTCGGCGTAGAGATTGATCTCGAAATTAGTGCTCCGTACATGATAAGCCCGAATGAGGTTTCCAGTTGCGTCCACCTCTGACGTGCATTTGAATATAGCTTCAATGCCAATATCGCCGCACGAACGTAGCTCAAAATGGTCAGGCCGTGTCAAATTCATTTCCATTCCCTTGACTTTCAGCTCCAATTCTGGGTACCTTGAAGCTTGTCTGTGGTCAGAATCTCTGTTTGTGGCCTTCAACTGCAAGCACCCTAGGTCGAATCGCAGCTGGGTACCTCCAGGGCTGGCGTTGGCATTCGATGTGCTTGCACTTACCGTCAAACCTGCCCATGTCACATTTGCGCTGTACAGTATTTGTGCTTGGTGTTCTGCTTGCACCCGAGGTTGAAAGGGAACAAGCTCCTCGTAGTGGTCCCTTACTAAGTCGAATTCACGATGTATGCTAGCGGCGAGGCTGCTGAATTCTGGGCGGTTCATTATCACGAGTAGAGCATGCACTGCAGAGGCGTCCAAAACAATGCCTTCAACCATACAGTGAAAGATTACATATTTCTGAGTTGACATAAGGTCGAGGGTAAGACGGCCATTTGATGGTGGCATGTGCATTGTAGAAATTTCGTCGGAGGCATCATTGGCTTGACTTGTGAATGTATGCGCGTGATCCTTGACATCGAAGTCAACAACTATCTTTGACTCCTGATATACCCCGGACTGTATCGAGCTGCGGACTCCCTGCCCGGCCAGCTTATACGTCAGAGACGGCAGCACCGCGAAGCTGACTATGTAGGAATCTAGGAGAAGTGCGACATGGAATTCCCCCAAATCGACAGGCTGTGAAGGGAACGTTGGAGAAGTTCTTCGGTTACCAGTAGGTTGTAGAGTCTGGGCGAATGTCTTGACGTACGCTACTTCATCTTTCAAGAGAAGATCGGCGACCTCAAGCAGTTCGAGTGGATGCTCTAGTATCGTGAATGAGAGCTCACTGCAAGAAGTTGCCAGTTTCCGGGCTCCAGTTTCATCTCCCAATTGGATATTGTTAGAGCCAAAAATGCTTGGTATATGTAGCTTAAACTGGGTGAGAATTCTAGAATGGCTCTGGACCTCTGAGGTTGTAGTGCGAGCGTTGACCAGGAGGCTCGCTGTTGACCCTTCCGGGCGATCTTGTATATCCGAAACAAGGAGAGAAGCGTTCAGGCCTTCACAAACTGTAGTGGCCTTCAAATTGATGCTGTTGAGACTCACCATGGCCGTCTCGGACAAAGCTGTCCAATGTACGCTGTGAGTTTCGTTCGAAGTCTTGACCAAAGGATCATCGTTCGATGGTGCCGGGGTTGATTTCTTTGAAGCCTGGAGGTATCGTACGACATCTTCCAAAAGCTTGCATATATCCCAGTTCAATGATACTACACTTTGGGCACAGCGTATTTCAATCATGGAACTAAGAGCCTTGGAGTCGTCTTGATGAGAACCATCACTGATGGGGTTCCTTTGTTCATTCATTGCAACGCTGACGACAAGTCTGTCTATGGCAATTTGATTTTGATTCGGTCCGGGGTGCAAAAGGAGTTGTATCCCTCCACCTCTAATTGATATTTCTAATGGCATACGTGCCGAAATATATCCATGCGCAGGATTGTTCGAATCGTCAAACACGTTACGGATCAATTGACTCTGTTTGACGTGAGCTACATCCAACACGCGCCAATGCTCAAAGCTGGTAATGACGCGGTTTTTGGCATCTTCTGGGAAGGGTTTCCGTGCCTGTGCAAATTCCTCAAACATCTGCGCTTGTGAACGGCTTGACAGGGACTGATAGACATAGCGAAGACGAGACAGCATCTTCCATGAGTCGCTGGTCCTCAAATGACTGGTAGCACTGCGCAGGACATATGAAGCTCTTGTTAGGAAAGGTGGATCTGGAATACTGTCCCAATCTGTGGTAAGGGAGAGGACAAGCATTCTGATCCGGAGAGCGTGTTCTCTTGTTATGTTCGGGAGCTTGCGAAGAGTTTCTCTCGACAGTAGAGCGGCTTGGCGAACTAGAGACGATATGTGATCTACCGTCCTGCCTGCGCTGCTTATATCCAGATCGCCGAATCGCAGATCAGCAGATGCACGGATACCGCTTGATATCCAAAGTACTAAGTCATCAATAGTCAGTTGTATCATAGCTTGATCCTGAGACGGATCTCCTGCAAGGTTCTTTGTGGAACAGCTAATCCGGTCTAGAATTATATGACATAACTGTTGATCTGTTGTATTTTCGGTTTGTATTGGAAAGTTTACGTTCGATCTTGCGGTGGCAGTAAATTTTTCTATAGTCAAGTCAAGTTGTTCGCGCCGCATGAGATCGCTTGACCCGGAAATCGAGTTGTTTAAGTACCTTGCGTGAAGATAAGGCATAAAGGCTCTGACCTCAGTGACCTTTCGTCCGTTGCTTCGCTTCTTGACAGATTTCAATACGCCCGCTATGGCTTCGATCTGTAGTGTGTCTAGAAGGCCCACAGTATCCAGAGGTTGTAGCTGTCCCAGCAGTACCGGCACTTCAGTTAATGCTTCAGGTGTAAAAAAAGCCCGGAGACCCCGGCTAAAGTGCAAGAGGAAACTAGATTGTTCGACATCTTGAGCCGATAACCGCGAATCGATGCTCTCACTCGCATCAATTATAACATTATCGGATGGTAAGTCGTCTGGCAGTATTGGCACGTCACTCACATGTGGTGTTATCCCGTGAAGAGAAAAGTAAGGTCTTTTATAGGGACTAGAGAATGCGAGTTCCCCAAGCTGGTTGCCGTAAGAGCTTTGACAAGCCGGTTCGCAAGGAGGAAGATTTTGGGATTGACTTGTCTCGGGAACTCGCGAATTTGGAATGGTAGATTGCGGGAGCTTGTTGCTGAATCTAGATTGTGTAATATGATCTGGTGAGCCTTTACCCGCACGACGCCTTACGTTCATTTGTCTTTTTGAAACTTTCACCAGGAAGCTACTTCTCCGACTGGAGATAGTCTGGATAGAACTGGACGACAAAGACGTACGGTCGACAATGGCGTTGTTGCCGTCCGATACAGGTTCAGGCATTGTAGGAAAAGGCATTGCAGGAGGTCGAACCTTCGTTGGTCGACTTGAATGGCGCATCGAACTCACATGGTCTGCGTCATGAATGAGCCAATTTGTTCGATGCGTCCTTGCATCGTGTATGCTAACGTGACTTTGTTGCAAGATACAATCTTTGCTTGACTCTAACTTCTGCTTGACCATCCTCAGTAGAAGAGTAGTCTCAAAGTAAGCATGCGTGGTGGCGGGAGGGTGCTTTCTGCTTCGATCGCCTGAGTGTGCGACGATTTCCATTATTATAAATCTCATATCCGGAACAGATACATAGAAGCGTTCTGAGAACGGGGGATCGGCCCAATCGTTGTAGTCAAACTTGATTTCAGAAGTGCTGAATAGTAGAGCCTTCTCATGAATAGGTATCCAGACAGAAACAGGACGCAATCTGGCACGCAAAAAGGTCACGTCGTGGACTACTGGAGGATGTAATGGTGGTAAAGCATTTTCACCATCTCCGAAAGAGAAAGTGAAGCATCGCAATGCCAACATGAGGGAACGAAGAAAGCCCGTCGAACATTCTCCAGTTATAGACCCGACGTTGAAGTCCCAATTGCAAACATAAGTCGGCTCCAGGGGCGGCAGCCCAAACAACCGATGACCGTAGATTTCGAGACCATCAACGAAGACTTGAGTAGACGAGTCTGCTATGGATCCAGATGACAAGTGCTCTATAGCAACTGTACGCGAGACTGCGACAGGGCTGAAAGACACCGCGAGATCCATGTAGTAGTTCGTGAAGCGGAGGTCTCCACTAATAGAGGATATGTCAAGCCGCAGACTCTCGGCAGCAGAGTAAAGATGTGCAGGCAGAAGGACACCAGTGTTTTCGGCAGTGATACTCAAGATAACATCTAGATCGTTACTGAGCTTAGAAGGCGGAATGATAATGACAGATTCTGGATACAGTTCTTTCTGGGCAACTTGACGTTGGTACTCTTCCAAAGTTCGAAAATGTAGATCCTCGCCAAAGTAGTTATCTTTGATCTTCATGAGGTATCGCATGAAAAAGCCGTAAAGATGGATCTCTGGGGATATACCATGGACGTTCAGAAGTACGATATCTGTCAACGTTGGTGATGTAGAAGTGAAATAGTTATAAGAGCCGTCTATGATGAGATGTTTTAGGGCGGCAACGTTGGCGTTATCCAAGAAAGCATGCTGCGTGTTCCATGGTGGTGTGCGTAACTCAAAGCCACCGTTACTAGCATTGATATCAAATGTTATTCGGTTGCGAATTGGACGGAATTTGTTTAAAGGTATATCAAGTTCAGCATTCAATGTCTCGCCCCAAACGACGACGAACGTATTATCGTTGACATCTGACGGATTGTCAATAATGTTGGAGTCGTTAGCATTGATGTAAAGTCTAAAGTTAGAAAACCGAAGACGGATAGCATAGTCGAAAGGAACGAACGTATGGAAATCGCTGGGTGGCCCTGAAGCCCAATCGTTGATAAGGTCTGTAATCAAAAAAATATGGTCACGGAGAAGGAACAGCTCCAAAGCATCACCTTGAACTTCAAACTGCCATTGTCGAAGAGTATTCCACCCCAAGGGGTAACAAAGATCGCACGATATAACTTGCGACTTCGATCGCCAAAGCAGGCCATGATTGACGCTAGATGACATTTCTAGCCCTTTCAGATCAATGTCCACTCGGCTTTTATAGCCGCTGCTGCTGGCGACTAGATCCATCATGAAGCTCACTGTGGAATCTGGAAGTAATTTGACATCTAGCCAACCGAAGGGACGAGTGTCTGGAGATGGAACGGCTTTTTGGCCCTTTCTCTTTTTGACATATCCCATCTTGCCCCTTTTCTTAGTCGCTCGCTCATTCCCGTTGATTGCTTGGTCTTTCCATTTCCAGTCCTTTGATTCTTCTCGAGTAGGTATCTGGAGAGAAGTTTCTTCCTCAACCTCGAGCACGAATTTGAACACAGTGCTTACTCTAGACTGTCCCGGTTTGAGCCTTACCGCAGGTATTGTGTCCCTGTAAAGCGTAGGGAAGAAGACATTCTGGAGATCTGCGCGTTGTCTATCGGTCCACGGACCGTAGCTAATGGTACCTCCTCCAACCCGGAGCTCAACACCCCAATCTGGGGGAACATCACCGTTGATATCTGAAGTGAACTTGGGTAAGGTACTGTAATGTTTATCGCCGGGGTTAGGGACTAGGCCAGGAACGTCCCAATAGACGCTCACTGCAACCTTTGGCGAGTCGATGACCGTGGAGACTGCACCGTACTCGATGGCTTTCCAGCGTTCCTGCTCGACCATATCATCGTCATCGTCAAGATAACGTGTCAGCCCAAGCCATCGGTGCTGTCCAGGCATTCCCGCAGTATCGATTGGGGTCTTGGGACTTGTCTTGGAACGGTCCTGTGACAAGGATTCGACGGAGCTTCTACCGTACAGAGTAAGCTCGCGGAGGGAACTCCAGGTCTTATGAATTCGCTGTCGCCAGGCCGTAAGCATACGCCATGGTGTCTGAGATGCGAGACCTCGAGCGTTGTCGGATTTAACTTGGGCACCAGCGACAAGTTGAGCCACTTTGAAGTCTCGATTCGGCTTTAGTTGGATTACCGGATGGACGAAGTCCAAATCAATGCACTGTTTGTATTGGTCCACAGTGCGCGAGCTACGGGCGTTCACATACCCTACTACCGTCTGAAACCGGGTGGTGAGAATAGATCGCGTATTTTGGTTACCCATTACGATTGCACCTTTTATGCATTCCACCTTTATCGGTAAGATGGTTAGGATACTTGGAAGCGTACTTGCAGGTATATGGCTAGAACCTTCTGTATTGACTGGATACGGTACCTTGCCATCGATATCGCCGTTCAGCTTCTCATATATCTCATTTTCGTTACCGATACTTGACGATGGAGAACGGCGAGAGTCGACCGGAACTTGGTTTGTCTTGTTCAATCTAGCCCTCTGCTTGTAATGTTCATCCTCTGATGTCTGATCATTCATATCACCACCTAACATGTTCTTCAAGATAGCGTCGTATGCTGGACTTCGGTTATAGAGGAACCACTGGAGGCCACGGCTCTTTAAGACGACTCGGCATGGTAAGTCATCTGAACCCTTCGCACCTCCTCGTTGACCTTCGCCTGCTCCACCTCTTCCTCCATGCTCTTTGCTGGAATCTGGTCCTTCACTAGAAGGCCCTGGTCGAGCGCAATCTACTTCCTTTACCCGCCGAAGCCAATATCTCCAGGTAATGTAACCATCATTGATTAAAATGGTCTCATTCTGGCCATGGTAGTGCAAACCCCTGAAGAATATACGGCCTGCTAAAAGCGATAATTGGAGAGCTTGAATCTCAACGTACGCGCGGTACTTGTGCCAGACATACGTTCGAATGCCGTAGGAGATTAATCTGGCAAAGATTCGGTTGAAGTAGAATAGGAAGAAGATGGTTCTGCAGATAGATTTGAGTCAGTTGTTTCCAGCGAAAGTAGTGTTATCATGACTTGCAGTCCATGGGCTGTAAACTTACAGCGCACCAGAGATGAGAAGTAACAAGAGGTACAACCTGTTCCAGTCGTTAAATCAAAGCTATTACAGATCAAAGTCACCTACCAGTTAAAGTCCCGCTCCGGGTTTGGTGCCGCCATCTCCGCTTGAGCTTCGCTGAAGGCTTAACGGGGACATCTTTGCTGCGTTTGTTTAGGAAAGAGCTGCCTTCTCTCTAGCAACATGCCTCCCGAGCCTCCTCTGAACCTAAGATCCTTGCATTTCCCTCTACAGCAAGCGAGGCCTTTAATGGAGCAAATTAATGTCGAATCTTGAAGCATTGATTCTGTATGTATTATCATACCGTATTAAATCCTCTAGCTTCGTTAGGCTGTCATCACCTATGTGGTCCTGCAATGAGACTGTTCCCCCTCATGCTGTCCCAGTCCACCTCATTAATCAGATTTACACCTGTCTCTAGCAAAGGATAGAACGAATGGTTGATCCAGCATTATTCACCCCAGCCAGTATACAACATTCGAAGAATTGTAGGACTCATACTCAGCACGTTCTTGCTGCTGTTCCTCGGCGAAAGTCCTCGAGATGCGTGATGGTGCAGCAGGTGGGGGTACAGGATCTAATCTCACCAAGGCGACAGTTATCGTTTGTGGAGTGGCCTCTCTGGTAGCATCTCTCATATCGTTCTTGTAAGTCGGATGAACAAGCTCTCCATTTGTCTTGAGTAAGGGCACCTTAGCTGATAACGTAATAGGTCCATATGGCTTCAGACGTATGCCTTTGTAACACTCCTTGAATAGCTAAGAGAATGACTTTTGGCTACAGGAAAAACTACCGGAAACCGCTCTTACAACGATACGTCATTCGAATCTTGCTCATGTACGCTCAACCACTATTAGATCTGGATATCTAGCTCATACGCTTACAGGGTCCCTATATACTCGGCATCCTCATGGGCGAGTATCATGTCGTTGACCGCAGCCTTTTATCTCGACCCAATACGTGATATCTATGAGGCAAGCAACCCATTCGAAGTCCAGTCCCGACGAATCGTAGCTGAGCAAAGCCATAGGCCTTCACCATATACACATTCTTCCAACTTCTCATAAATTTTCTTGGCGGCGAACGTTCGCTCATAATAATGATGCATGGTCGACAACCCGTTCATCACCCTTGGCCCCTCAACCATTGTCTAGCCAAAGTCGACATATCTGACCCACACACGTTCCTTGCTATCAAGCGTGGCATCCTGCAATATGCATGGCTGAAACCAATACTCGGTTTAGCGACAATCATTCTGAAGTCCACCGACACATACCAGGAAGGCTATCTAGGACCGAGCTCTGGTTATTTATGGATCGGTATAGTGTACAATCTCAGTGTTACGATCAGCCTATACTCTCTGGCAATGTTCTGGGTGTGCATGTCCCAAGATTTGCAACCATTTCGACCCGTGCCGAAATTTCTCTGCATCAAATTAATTATTTTTGCTTCGTATTGGCAAGGTTTCTTCCTATCGATCCTGCAATGGCTAGGAGCTATCCCAAGCGTTCAGGGCTACACGCAGGATAATCTTGCAGCCGCTATACAAGACGCTCTCATTTGTTGCGAAATGCCCCTATTCGCTGTTTCGCACTGGTACGCTTTCTCTTGGCATGACTACGCCGACGTAACAATCTCGGCAGCCCGAATGCCTGTCAAATATGCCGTGCGGGATGCATTTGGGGTTCGCGATTTGATAGAAGATACAAAGGAAACTTTTGGTGGTAATCAGTACGAGTATAGAATATTCGACTCTGGGGATAACGTTCTAGCACACGAAGAGTCGGACTCTCGAGTTGCTCGTATGCGGGAAGGGATGAGGTACGAGAGAGGTGGAAAAGGTAAGTACTGGATACCGAAGCCTGGGGAAATCAATAGTCGTACGCCTCTACTTGGTGCCAGCTCCCGACCAAGTCGTGCTACGACCATGAGTTCTTCGCAAGGAGGAAGAGGGCTACATGATGAGCAAGGATCTGATGAGGTCGACGAGGGGAGTCTGGACGCCGAAGATGAGAGGCTTTTTATAAGTGCGAGGGTCTTGGAGTTTGGGGACTGGAATGTACGCTGGGTACCCGCGTACGTGCACTGTCAACTGCTAACATAACGTAGTACCCTGTTATCACGGCTCACGTCCCATCTTCTGAGAGGTGGCTTAGTTCTGACCCAGATATCATTACCACTTCAACCAACCAAAACTTATTAGAACCTACGAAAGCAAAAAAGGCTCGACGAGCGAGCAGCATGCAGAAGGGCATCAGCAAAGGCAAACATCGAAAGGGCAGCAGCAGCGCTGAAACTTCCAATTCGAGGTCATTTCGCGCACCAGTAGTAAACGAGCTGATCCGTGAAGACTCGTCATCGTCGAAATCAGTCAAATCAGGCAGGAGCCAACTGGTTGACTTGGTGGTCGAAGACACTGAAGCTGAGCAAATAGAGCGTGTTCGAGCCCGGAAAGAAGGTGGGGCTGTCTGGAACGAAGACGAAGCCAAACACTTTGTCAGGACGTATGATGATGAAGACGAAGGGGAGATGATTCGAGGCGGATTTCAACCAGCCAAGGAACCTGCATCAAATTCCTCGGATTCCGCGGTGGGCGATGACGAAGATGAGCAAGGCGGTGATGGACCGTCTGAAGAGGCTGAGCAATGGAGCGAACGCCCCGACCGAGACCGAAGCAATACCCAGTATGCGGGTCTAGATGACCGGCATGTGTGGAACGTGAAGGAAGACGATTAACCTTGATACCCAAAACGTGCTCGTACCACTGGCATAGCGCGGCGTTAACTTTCTCCTATATATTAACTTCTATCGTTTTCCCGATATATGTACAATAGTATCAGCTTGGTGTTCATCCACCTCACATCTGGTCTTTCTCTAATGCAAGTCCTCGTCAAATTACGAGCCTAAGGAGCTTGAACGACAATGTAATTTATACCAGTGTCAGTTTCATTACATCGCGTCAGTGCTTTCAATCACGTGAAAGCGTATCTCTTAATCATAACCAGTGACGAACGTCGTGCGATTACTGGTGAATATAAAGCATCTCAAGGGAGATCTTTTTGTCTGTACGTATCCGGTGCAACTTGTGAGCCCACAGTGACATCCTTCCATTAGAGGCCTCCAGAGAGCCTGCAGTTACCTGTAAGTTGTTCATCGTTCGAATTAGAGTACGTGGACATTCGAAGCGCGTCTTCAAACCCCGCGCCGGCACTGTGGGGGAAAGTGGAGCTGGTTACCACCACTCATTGCCTATGATGACCTTCTCTGTTTCTAATCCTACGAACGGTAAGTGATGCGCGAGCATATTACAAAATTCCTATGCTGTTGATTGTCTGACGTTCTACTAGGGCAGGAACGAGATGCTACAGCGCAACTGTCGGATCCAAGTTCAGTCTGCAATTCCCAAGTCTCTTCTTTCGAAGATTCCGTAACGAGTCAGGCGTCACCACAGCGGCCCATGTCCAGCGACAAACCCCAAAGCTCTGCCGCTGGCTACTCGACGCGACAAATCACCCCCTCTACCTCATTGTCAGATCCATCCAGCCAAGAGCGCGCTGCAGATAGACTCAGAGAAATCTTGAGCGCCGACGATGATGATGCGCATGGGCAACGCAGGCTAGTTTCACATCATGCGCCAAATGTAAGGCCGCGGAGCCTCTATACGCGTGGTCTAAACGGCGAACACACTCATGCGCAAAAACGGACGGCAGATGGGCAAGTTAAAGCCGCAGACCCAGATGTCCCAATAAGCCCAGTGGATATCAGTCAGTCTCGTGGGCACACGAAGAACGACAGTGCTACATCTCAAAGCAGCCAAATCGGTGAGGTAGGTTCTACCGTTTCGACCTTATGATAGTAGGGGCTCATCTTTGTACGCGAACAGCTGTCGAACCATCTTAAGGCCCGTCTCTCCTATGCTTTAATTAAAGTTCAGAACGGCTGGCAGACTCACAGCATTGATAAGCTTGAAAGCATGACTTCACAGGAACCCTCCCCTATTTCACCTGTCTCGGATGTACGGCGGCCGTTCGACTCTCCAAGGACTACCCTGATGAGTGCGCAATTCGATCGAGCTGGGTTCACCCAGTCTTCCGAGCGAACAACTGCAACTCCGGAGACTGTGCACGCTTCGCCGCAAATGCAAAGCCGGACTTCGATGCTCGACTACCCTTACTCACAAACTAATGATATAACTTCCCCACAGCTTGGGCAATCAGGTCGCACATATGAATCATTCTGGCGCGAGCATTCTACAAGTAATGCCTCAAGATATTTGCACACGCAGAACTCGGCCGACGGGCCATCGCTGGCACCGCCAGCTGACATACAGCCTCGCCATGTCCGGCGCTCAGATGCGCCACAGACTCAACCACCAACACTCCAGAGTAGCAACCAGCATAGCTTTTCTTCCACAGGATCGACGCTGTCGGCCACGCCTGCAACGCCTCCCCAGAGACACGCCACAAAACCAAGGACGCCGAGTCAGAATGCCGCCATGGAACAGGATGCTGTAGAAACTCTACTCTTCATGTCAAGTCCTGGAAATTCTGGCTATCATCTGCCAGCTAAAATACCTGTAACGTCGGTGCGAAGCCACTTGTCGGTTGTGGACAGAAATCCTGGATTGGCGAGCACCACAGGCTACAGTGGTACAAGTAAAAAGCCGCTCCGGCCCAACAGACCTCTGTCCGATCACCTAGACCTGAGAAGGCCTGCCAATGGTGCTGATATCGACAAGCTACTCGACGAAATGCCTGATGATGATAGTACAAGTGATGAAGAGGATTTAAAAGACCTATGACAGGCAAAGCCGTACGTTTGATTAGTTGCAAAGTCTTGGGTGCTTGTTCTCGATGTATTCTTTGCTCGGATATTGGATGTACTTTGCTACCTGCATCTCTTGATACCCAGACGACATTTGCATAGAACTGGAGTTGTTTCTATTTCTATTTGACACCTGAGTACATAGATGTGTGAATATTTGCATACAGGGTGTTTTGTTATTCTGCGCCGACTACTTTGATGAAAAAAAGATTTCGGTCTGTTCCGGAAGTCTCCCGAGATGGGTCTTATCTCACCTTTCGATACTCACCTCCTCAATCCAAAACCAAAGAAATCCGTTGATCGTTGGTGACATACGTTAGATCGTTGTTCGATCTGCTTCCCATCAGATCTTTGAGGGCAATACTAACGCGGCTCATCCATCTCGCTTTCTCAAACGTCGATTGTCTCAATGGTCATGGGGTCTTTCGCAAAAGATACGAGCCGCATTGCTTTTGTTGCATGGACCGCACACCCAACGTCACCCTGCCTTGTCTTTCCATATGCTCTCTGCGAGATTTCACTGCTTTCGAGGTTTATATTCACGGCAATTATTGCCGGGATCGTTTCGGAGCCGTGGTTTGTCTCTTACACGCAGACTACCCTTACTGACGAGATCTACTCCCTAACAATGGTATTGCTCATGCATACGTGCTAATATGCGGAGACGCATAACATTGCACTCCAAATATCCTTTCCATACTCAGATCTACCAAAAAGAGAGCATTCCCGGCATCTTTCCTAGAGAAACCTTTTTTGCTGATCCTAGATACTCACTCTCAGGGTTCAGCACAGGGATGGCTTAAAGATGTTTGACGGTCCTTGTCCCTCAGCGTCGCCGAAGGTATGATCATCCCTTCTTGGAAGCACCTGAAGAAGTATAATAGCTCTATGTACAGCCGTTTTAGATATTGATGATTACGTATGTGAGAATTGCTACATGGACATCTACCATGTTTTATGAATCCGTGATGTGAGTGGGTTGTCGACCCTACAATCATACCATTCCTGACCTGCTACTCGACCGGAAAACCATAGCTATATCAACTGAAAGCTGCTCTAGTCAGATAGTGCTCATCCTACTTGATTGCCTCATAAGATCAGCTTCTCTCATCGGAAATCGCACCTCCTTATCAAAGTCATTTAACGTTTCCATAGGTTCGAAGACTAAGACTACACGTTGGTGCTACAAGCAGAGGGTTAAGCAAAGGTATAGACAATTTCCTCCCAACATATCCATCTCTATCTACAACCGCGAAATAATCGCCCCGGCATACTCATGCGTCTTCGCTTTGCCTCCCAAGTCGCCCGTCAAGTACTGTAGTCAAGCGTCAGCAAATCCCACCGCTCATAAACACAGAAACCCAAATGCACTGACCTTGCCCTCTGCTAGAGTATCAAAAATCGCCTTTTGGATTTTATTGGCGTGCTCGTTCAACCCCATATGCTGCAACATCATGATACTACTCAGAAGCAACGCCGTCGGATTCGCCAGTCCCTTGCCCGCAATATCTGGCGCAGACCCATGCACCGCCTCGAAGATTGAGCACTCGTCTCCAATGTTGCCCGAAGGCGTAAGACCAAGGCCCCCAATTAATCCTGCGCACATGTCGGAGAGAATATCGCCGTAGAGATTAGGCATGACGAGTACCTTGTCATTGTAAGGGATCGGGTCTGTGACAATTTTTAGGCAGGTGTTATCAAGAAGTTCAGCATCAAACTCGATTTTGGGATAGTTTTTGCTAATTTCCCTCGCAATATTCAAGAATAATCCGTCGCTCATCTTCATGATTGTCGCCTTGTGCACCGCCCTTACCTTTTTCCTTCCCACATCCTCAGCGTATTGAAACGCAAACCTCAATACGCGCTCGGAGGCTGCGCGGGTAATGAGTTTGATGCTTTGCACGACGCCGTCGACAACGACGTGCTCAATGCCGGAATATTCGCCCTCGGTGTTTTCGCGGATGAGGACAGTGTCAACATTGTCGTAGGGGGTTTTGTAGCCGGCAATGGATTTGCAGGGGCGAACGTTGGCGAAGAGGTTGAAGGTGCGGCGGAGGGTTAAGTTCAGCGAGACATGGCCTTTGCCGATGGGGGTCTACGAGATAATCAGCGACGGGAAAACCTGTATATGCGAGTACTGGCCATACGGCCAGGGGTCCTTTAAGAGCCACAAAGTTTTTTTTGACGCTATCAATGGCTTTGTCAGGTATTGCGGTTTTGCCGTCTTTGAGGATTGGCGTAACGTCGACAGGTTCCCATTCGATTGGAGCCTGGGCGGCGTTACTTAGAGCTAATTCAGTATGCTTGATTTTGTACGGACCTTCGCTGCTGTGAAGATGTCTTTGACGGATTGTGATATTTCAGGGCCAATGCCATCACCCTCTATGAGCGTGACCATGTATTTGCCCTGGAATTGGAAGTCCATCAGCACATTGACCATCTCTCTAACCAACCCCCATTACGATCCGAGCCGTTAGGGTCTTTGTTCAAACTATTCCTTACATTTGGGCCTTTTTGTCCCTTGAACTTGGCAACTTTTTCACCGTACGGTACAGAGAAGAATCTCAATTGTGTCTGTTGCTGACACCACTGTCAATTTCGCCCCAAGTATCAACCCTCCACTATTTGGGTGAGCATACCTGCGTCAATGGGACCCATCTTTGCAGCGCGGACACTCTCCGTAAACAAGGCTCTGTCAAAGCACTAAAAGAACGACGTGCTAACATGTTGGCAACCAGTCCCTCGCATCAATGCCGAAAAGCACTTCAGGACTCATTCGGTGGAAAGAAGGAAAATTGTGACTGCTGGAACGTTGTAGTTACCATGAAGAAAGCAATTCTAATCCCCGGAAACCATGCCAAGAGATTGCGTTGTTGCGCATAAAGAATTTGTGCTCAAGCACAACCTTAAGTGAGACCCCTGTAAGCCTCGAAGCTCACAGCGACTGCAAGACTTGGCATACCTTACCTCAGTAGCTCTCCACATGCAGGTGAGAGAAGAACATGTCGCGAAGATGAGGCAAGTTCACTCGGTGTAAGGTTGAATGTCCTTGAAACATAGCGTGTTAGTTATCCTTTCGGAATACCTACAGGCTACAGCATGGCGGATGTCCTCAACCATTACAATATTACCATTCCATTCCCTACGGAATGGCCGACTGAGAAAGACGAGAGCGATGGTTCGGACGACGATCTGCCCCCTAAAGGCGTGGCAAAGTCACTTATACGGCGATCGAGATCAAGATACTCTGCTCTAGAACGCAGTGGCAGTGATCGCCGCACCTTGGTACCTGGATCTGAGAAGACTGGGGATGGGGTAGAGAACTTGGTTCAAAAGGATGAACCCGATCCATTAGGAGGTACAGACAGTGTCGTACGAGTGCTGAGACACAAGGGAATACCCGTGGAAGATGACCAGCGTCTTCGGAATCGCTTTCTCCTGTCCTCCACTACTTTTTCACCAACTTTATACCTATCTCAGGTCCATGCGGATGCTTCCACCCAAGATCTGCTACGGGGCCTCGAGTATCTTTCTCGCTCGATTGATCAGAAATCAGCATCATTGAAAGTCCTCGTTGAGAGCAACTTCGAGCGCTTCGTCCGTGCAAAGACCACAATTGATAATGTATATGCAGAAATGCGGAGCCAAGGAGCTGAGATACAGCCGGAGAAAACTCACTCCCGGGTTACAAGCAGGAGTAGTACCCACTTCAGGAATACAAGCGGCCAGGCGCCCGTAATACCCTCTAGAGGTATTCACAAGCCCTTGCCAAGCGACAAGAAAAAGAACGCTTTGCTCAAAGAGAGCGAATATGGGGTACAAGGTATCAAAGCGCCTTTGATCGAAGTCGCGGTCAAGGCAGAAGAAATCTGGGGTCCGGCTTTGGGAGGCCGAGAGCGCGAGGGAGATCTAAAGTTGGTTATGAATTCGATAGAGAGAAGTCACGCTATGTTCGAAGCAGCTGCGGCGGTATCTGACTGCATCAGACGCAAGGACTACGAGAAGCTAGTGGAAGAGTATTCTCGTGCACAGAAATTTGCAGATGAAGCTCGGATAATGGCCGAGAACGCTACTTTTGCTCAAATACCACTTGCGGAGCCTTATGTCCACCAGATCGTCATTACAGGACGTATCTGGCTGGGAGTAGAAGACGAGATCGGTAATTTCAAGCGCGAGGTCTGGCGAAAGTTGACGAATGCGCAAGCATCCCCAACAGCTTTAGCTGGTCGCAGTCAAAACGAAGAATACATGGCATTAATAAGTTTACTTTTGGAGTTAGGAGTTGAGGACAACCCTATATGGGTATGGCTTCTGAGCAGATATGACTATCTGAAGAACAAGATCAGTACCACTTTTGAACGATCTCGAGTTGAGATCGAGGTTTTGAGAAGGCGACTCGCAAATGCAGAGCAGCCGACGCCGCAGGTCGCCGCTGTGCATCTCAAAAGTGCTGCAAGTCAAGTTCATGATGAAACGTCAAGGAAATTAGACACTGTTCCAGTCCTAGAGCTCTGGGAATTGATTTACAATTCTGTCAACAACCTTCTTTCTCTAAAAGGGGGATTACTCGGAGAAGTGACAGAATTCTGGGACAAGGCTCAGACTTTCATAGATGGAAAGGTTCAGAAGACTTTACCCATAGGAATAGATGGCTGCAGCCGCAAGCACCATCGTCTATCCACTGACGGAGTAAGAGACTTACAGGATGGAGCTGTTGAGCTTATAGATATGTTGCGGGAAGACGTCTTTGCCTTTTTCGCAGATCCGCCAATTGAGGACATCTCCATGTTATACTCTCCCCTACCACCCTTAACGCCGAGTACCCCAACACTGCGTTCACCGTTTACCCACCAAGATACTCGATTTAAGTTTGATGTAAACAATCCTCCCCCGCCATCGCCAAGGCGTGGCGAGGCTTGGGAAGAGTTTGCATTCTGGCCGCCATACGCAAATTCGTTGAGTGGCGTATATTACCTTGAGAAGCTTCTTAACCTACTAGGCGCAGCGGCGAGTGAGGTCGCTGGAATGCGACCTTTGGCTTCCGGCGCTGCGGTGACGGAGAAAATGAAAATCCTGGTTGCTGGGGCACGTGAGAGGGCTACACGAGCGGTATGTGCTGCTTGGAATAGAGACGCAGAAATGTGCAAGGTTTTGGAAGATTGGACACGCCCCACTGATAAGCGTGATGTGACAAGAATGCCTTCCTATTTAACTGCCTTTGAGGAAGCCATTCTAGGAGGCATGCAGAAGATATTGTATATTCCGGCAGCGGCTGCCCCTGGATCGGGCTCAGTTGGAATTCTCTCTCCTCCGCCCGAGAAGCTTTTACACATGGTCAGAAGTCAGTTCGTCGCATCTTTGTACAAGGCTTTATCGGGTATGGTTGAGAATGCCGAAAAGTCTGCCAAGCCCAATGACCAGAGTTGGGAGGCTGGAAAAGGCATGGTTCGTGCGTCAACATCGAGACTGTCATTGAAAGATGATCCCTCAATGGATGATGGCAATAGAGTGAGTCAAGGTAATGCCACCTGGTCAAGACTAAGAACTCACCTTATTACAGAATGTACGCATGTTGCTTACGTTGAGTAATCTCAAGGCCCTCCAGACAGACGTGGTACCCCAACTCATCGGTCAATTCGAGACGAGCTTCTCTGTCAAGCTCACCGAAGAGACAAAGACTATCCGTGATGTTCTTAGCCAGATCGAATCGCGGCTGTTCCAATCGTACACCCAGCCAACTGTCGGGCAGCTTTCGTCGATCGTCCGCGCTGGTATCTCATCTCCAAATTGGATTCCGAGCACCAATCGGCCGACAGAGGTCCGGCCGTACGTATATGAAGCCCTTTTATTATTGGTTTACGTCCATACCGAAGTCTCCACGACTGCCGCCCCGTTGACCACTCAGATCCTCTCCCATTTGCTCGAACAAATGTCGGTTGGTTTTCTAGAAGCTTTCAAATTACGCTCAAGGTACTCGCTAGCAGCTCTAATGCAAGCAACCCTGGACGTCGAATTCGTGGCCCAGACCATGACTCAATATACGACCGACCAAGCGAGTAAAACCCAAAGCCAGATATATTTGGAGCTTGACCGAGGGGCGGACAAAGATGCCAGTAGTAGGTTACAGAACGAGTTGCCGGAGATGAGGGCCATCTTGAAGAAGCTGAGAGAGGGAACGAGAAGCGAGTTTGCCTGTTTTAAGAAGCAACGAGGGGAGAGGAAATAAATAGTATGGTCATGTCGACATTTAGGGAGTCGAAGATCTTCGTAACCGCAAGGTAGACTATCCCAATTGTCGTACTGTACGATATAGTGTAGACATTCAAGCAAGCGTACAGTGAATCTTCTGATTGTACAAGATGTACCACGAATGCCAATCCCTTTTTCCCAATCGACAGTCTCCTTTCCACCACTCCTATATAGAATCCTCTCCTACATCCTTTGCAACTCCGTCCAACACCTCGCCTGGCATCCCCCCAGCACCGTCCCCTCGGTGAGAACCGCTTAAGCCGACCCGTCCCCGATTCAAGTCGATGTAGGTGCATGGATTCTTATACTGACACCAGCATGCGAGCTCGATCTACACAGCTCGACCAGGCTCCCGTGAGCATCGAAGTCAAGGCCGATTTTGCTCTTCGGTGACGGCGATGGCTGAAAGGGGGGTTTTCGCGCGTTTCCAAAGATAGGGGGTGCTTCGTTGATGTTTTATGCTGGCCAGGCATGCATAGAGTACTGTCTTCGCATTTCACAATGCCGTTGGCTTGTTATGTACATCGTAGATGAATGCCGAAGCGGGTATTTATCCAAGCATTGTCAAGACTACCGTAGATAGATGCCTGCGCCAGCGTCTTGCACAGCTTTGTTGACCTACCCAGAGGCGCACAGAGTCGATAAGCAATAGACGATTTCCATGAGCATGTCCGAATGAACAACCACTCCCATAGGTTTATGAACGAGTAATATCACAAACTCGGGGTCCAACCTCAATGCACCTGCGATAAGAATTGGGGAAAGGAACATGTAGAGTCGGTCGATCTTGACCTTCCAATTCCCAAAATGTCACTTAGTCTTATGGTTGACCTGGTTATCGATTGCAGAATTGATATTCCTTAGCAAGCTGAGGCCTAAAGTACCCTAGAGGAAGGCCAATTGGGCCACGCAGCCTCTTGTCTGAATCTGAACCAAGCCACGGATCTTCGAACGTGAGATCGAACTAGAAACGCAAGGTTGGCAACTCGCGTCTAAACGTACGTCCAAGGCAAATTGCTCGCTTTCTCGATGGTCCATCGCAGTGTCTTTCCAACAAGCCGAAGTCCAACTACAAGCCACAGCTTTTGCTCTTCCGTTTTGACGCTTGCGAGCGAGACGCCGGCGGCAAAGGATACTGTAGGAGCCCGAAAAGTCCCCAGACGCTTACGTTGCGCCAACCGACACTCTGGAACTTGCCCATTTTGCATAGACCTCGGAATCCTGGGGAATACTTTCATAATCCAGATTTCAGGACTCACTGCGGCCTCTTACAGTTTCCAGAACAGCGTATTGTATCTGAGCCAGAGAGGTTTCGAACAGTTGACGGACTTCGGCTTTCCACTGATCTGGCGGAATTCCGGTTTCTACATATGATGGAGTTTCCGCATAAAGATGTTGCTTCAATTCTTCTCCACTCTTGCCACATGAAGCATAAGGTAGATCCCTAGAGGACATGGACAAGCAGAGCAAGGGAAAGCTCTGGTTCTGTTGCTGAAGAATTTATAGCTCTGTCCCAGATTCCCGTGAACGTGGTTTCTCCACTTGTACGGTTGTAGACGGACGGAAAACCACAAAAAGGTTCACTTACATAATCACCATTCGGATCCGTTTAATCTATGCTCCTTGAGGGCCCGTCTATGTTCGGCCAATACACTGCCATGAAATTGTTGACATCATGGATAACCATTGGTTTGGCAGGGTAGTTCCAACACATACCTAGCTCTGGATCACAGATATGTGTATTGTTGATGCAGCCCAGGATGCCAGGTAGTAGTTCATTATTGACATATGCGTTCCTGTGATCACCACCCCCTGTGGCTTTCGACATTGCAGAAAATACTGGGTCCTCTCTATATTTGTCGTATATCATCCCCTGAGAACCGAATAGGAAAATACTGACGGAGCTGGAGTTGATCAGATCTTTAAGGAAGAGTTCCGAATCGGTTAACTTTGGCATCGCTTCAGCCGGATTGCATGCTAACCTGAGGTGGGTACTAAAATTGTCTTCATAGTTCACGGAATGATGAGGTAGAGATGAACTGATTGAGTCCTATTGAGCTGGACGAAAAGTCCTGAATGTACCTTTCTTGTTCAATATGCGCTTCCGCCTACCATAAAGATCATAAGTGAATCCTGCGTCAGTCTTGTTCTTCACCCAAGATTCGGTCCAAGGTTCGGCTTTTGTGATATTTATGAATTCTCCATCGGGGGGAGCATAACTCGTTGGCCGGCGAAAGCGACATCTTTTTTCGGAATTTACATCAATGAGGTTTGCGTCAATTAGGCCAGTGTCTAATGTAATTGCAGGATCTCTTTCTCTTGCACATGTCTCTCCTGGAAACGGACACTTTTTCTCGATGTCCTCCGTGTAGGTAATAATTTTGCGAGCTTAAAGTGTTGCTCATCACAGATCACCAACATTGCGTTGTTTAAAGCGTTTGGTTAGAGTACCTACCACACCTACTTGGTTGCAACTTGCAAATTTCTTGGCGCCAATTCAGTCATGGTGAATGCCCAATGTGTACCTGTTAACAGGCGTTGAGCTACCAATCCCGTTGGATGTATATTTTCGATTGGAAGCACATAGGCTGACAGGCTTTCACTGTGTAATTGTGCTGAATCGATGCAGGGTGTCTGAATTTATGAGGCCAAAGCCAGTAGCGGCCCACGTGTGCGTCGCTGTTGGTACCTTGATCAATTATTGCGAGTAGTGTGGCATAAACTACGAATAACGGAATCTCGATCCAATGATGTGCAGATAATCGTGGTTCATTCTGAGACAACATACTGAAAACGAAGGTGTACAGCCATAACTTTCGGTATCTTCGAGGTCTTCCCACCCTATTATGATCTTGACTTTTTGACCATCTTTCTTCAAAGTACGAGCGTTGCCGTCTAGTTGATTAAAGATTGGCGGTGCTTTCCATCAGTATCCTTTTGCATCATAGATCGTAGGTGTTGCAAGTGCTTCGCAATTTGAGGCTAAGCAGCCTGGCAGATCTGCCTACCACGGGCGTAGTCGGTATTCTATAGGTGCCTCACGGGGCTTACCTCGCCTTGGGAACTTCTATGTCAATTTCTATCTCATGCCGTTGTGTGGTGTTGGAAGTAAATGAAGGCGACCGATCGCGCAAGAGCTTTCTTACGGGTCTCAAATGTATGGAAACTTCATGCCTGCCTCTGCTGCCCAAGCACACGATCCCGCATTTTCGCTGCTATACATGCACCGTCCATGGCATTTATTCCACACCCCATACATGCTTGCATCAGCGTCTTGCACGACTTGTTAAGCCACCAGGCGGTGCACAATGTCAAGGAAACCGTAAACAATCTCGAGTAGATTTCTGAAAGAGTAACTTCATCAACGCAGGTTCGATTTTGTCAAAGCAAGTGTGATAAGAAGGGTTGGGGAAAGGAACATATGAAATCGGTCGATTTCGGCTTTTGAAGTTTGAATACCCGAAATGCCACTCAGTCTTATTTGGCCTGGCTACCGATTGTTGTTTCCGGAGTATTGAAGGCTGTCAAATACTTACAACGTAGCACCAATAACGGTTTCCTTGCGATCACTATCACATGTGATAGTCAGTGTGGAGCTGCCGCTCACTACGGAGTACAGTATCTACAAACTCATATTTCCTTAATTCTGCTGGGCCAAGACTTCCTGATAGCGACTTGGGGTGTTGGTGGAAATCTTTCGAAGTTGAAGTGTTGCTTATCAGTCATCACAGTTTGATTGCCAACAGCAATGCCGGATGTGCTTTCTGCCCAATACGGATTATATATACCGAAGTACTTTTTCAACAGACTTGAGCCGCCAAGCCTATTGGATATATACTCCGTAATTCCGATTGGAAGCTCATAGGCTGACAGGCACAGGCTTTCCATGCGTGGTTGTGATTGCGCCGCATTGATGCAGGGCATCTGGACTATGAGGGTAGAACCAGTAACGGCCCACGTGTGCGCGAATCGTGCGGTACTGAGTACAACACTTTAATCGTGGTTCATTCTGAGACACAATACTGAAAACGAAGGTGTACAACAAGCGGCATAAACCCCCTGAGAACCCGAGTACCTGACGGCTGCTCCTTCGGTATCTTATCTTCGAGGTCCTCCTGCCCTTGACCTGTTGACGACCGTTCTTGAAATTAAGTGCTTACCGTCAAATTGATTAAAGATCGGCGATGCCTTCTATCAATGTCCTTGTGTATGTATCATAGATCGTCGATGTTGCAAGCGCTGCGCAAGACCAAGGCAGATACAATTAGGTAGACCGTAAATAGTACCATGTCTCCAGATGATAAATACAATACATTGAAGAATACGGAAGTACTATCCGACGAATCTAAGGTATGCTTACGTGGTATGTTTTCCTCCCAGGATCAGACTACTTTATCCAATCACGAGGATAACCACCCTTTCACGTTGCCGTGGACGCGGGGCCAAGATCACTTCCACACACCCTAGTCTCGGATCTACTGTGTACTACTCCGTACTACTGCGGTAATAATGGTAAGGTACCTTAATGGTTGGTGCCTCCATCCCGCTCGGATACGCTTATCCTCGTTGCTGGAGAGCTTCTCTCTTTCCAATCGGGGGTTTCTGTACAACAGACAGCTGAGACACCAAATCGCCGTCGGCAGCATTCAACGACACGTTCTGTGATGCGTCAGAGACTTTGCTGCAGAAACAGGCCCCTTTTACACATGAACCGTGACGCCCTAGAGCACCCCTGGCACGTATGTTGTACAAACAGTAACAGTACAATGTACCTTGAATACCACCGTAGTCCACGGGCCCTTAGAACTAGGCCTGCACGGTAGGTTCCATGCGCGAATCACCTTAGGGCATTTTGTCGCTTTCACGGTACCTGAACTTCCTGGACTTCCGCTAGATCCCCCCCCACCCACCCCCTTTCGGCATCCTTGCTGCAAAAATGCTTTACAGTCTGTGGCGCGCATCCGTACCCCGGCCTTTTGGATGTCTTACATCAAATCTCCCCCACAGTCCTCTATCCGTAATCTTATTCTCTCGACTTCCCTTGTTCTTGGAGGAGTGAGAAATTATACTGTGCCCTCAGGCCTTGAAGATTCCAAATCCCTCCGACATGTCGATCCTCTTCTATCGCCGTCCTGACTATGTCGCCAAGGTTCCTGGGCCTATGAGCTTGAGTCAATGTCAAGTGTATGTTGAAAGAACGCAGAAGCACAAAAGAGCCATTCCACCGGAGTTGTCGTTTGAGAATGTCATTCAGAACCGAGCATTGCCGGTAAGACCCGAAGAAAACGTCGAGTGTCTTTTCAGAGAACTCTGTCTGACCGTTGCAGCCATGTGCTCTACAAGATTTCATGGACTACCTAGTTTATGTTTCGCACGATGCGGAGAACCTCCAGTTCTGGCTATGGCTCCAGGATTACACCAGAAGGTTCTATGCAGCACCGAGATCGGAGCAGGTATTGTCACCGCCATGGTATCAAGTCGAAGCGCCTCATCCGCTGGGCAATGCAACAGAAGCCCCTCCTCGAACGTCGGACAAGAAGCAGCCAAATGTGTCGCAGTACAACGTCAATTTCGACAACGTTGAGCAAACAGTGTCTCCACAGTTTGACAAACAATCCTTCATGTCCGGTCCCAATTCGAACCAAAGCGTGGCGGACTCGGTCGAAGATGCCAATCACCAGATGGGACTGAAGTGGCAGTCATGTATGTTCTGCTTCGTTTCATCGTGGACCGTTCAATACTGACCTTCCCAGTCACCGTTCAACCGTTTCGATCGGAAATCAACCGTGTGATATCCCACTACCTTGCTCCCAACTCCCCTCGCGAACTCAATCTATCCCACAGAAACCGTGCAGCGGTTCTCCACGCACTACAACACACCACCCACCCCTCGGCGTTCTCCCTCGTGAAAGATGTGGTCGAAGCCACCCTCCGGGGTCAGTCGCACCCGAATTTTATCCGCTGGTCCATCTGTAACGGAAACAAACCTCGTGTGCTTTTTGTCGTCAATTCCGGCGTTGCCCACGTTGTCTTAGCCGTTGTCCTCGCAATATTCCTCATCATGTCGCACAAATCCAGGTGGTGGCGCCTGTTTGTATTCCCGCTCTTCTTCGTCGGCTTCGACATTGCCGTTGCAGCGTACAAAGGTCTGTGCGTCATCATCCACACCACCCACAACCGAGCACTCCGGCCGTGGGAGCAATTTAGCGACGGCGCTTCGGTGACGAGTCTCGCTGACGATGAGGCGACGCTGTCCACCGACGACGTATACAGCATGTCGCATCGATCAAAGCGTGGCATCTCCCTCGATACCTTTGGCACGTCGAATAGCTACGGGCACGAGATTTGGGTCGAAAAGTACAAGCAGAAGTCGCTCATTGGGAAGATTTTCGCACGGCAGGTTTGGGTGCAGGACGAGACGATCCGGCTGCTGCAGGATCGGATCGTTATGCAAAGCCACGCCTGGTCACTGTTGATTACCATACCCCTGACTGCGCTGGTCGTCGCTCTGCCGCAGGGTAATGTTCTTTGATATGTTCCAGTAGGTGCTGTTGCTCCTTTCGTGTGTTACGGGGTTAGACATGGGAGGACGGGTTTGTCGATTTACTTGAAAAGCTCACTTTTATACAACTATCTTTTCTCGTGTTTATTCTCTTCGTTTCGATGTATATATCTAGGGTGCCTTGGATCTCAGTATGAGACCCTGGCGGGGCTTCAGTCTTACAAATTTGTAACATTGTTATTTTACATATAATACCATGGATCACGCATCTGCGGTCAACAACTCTCCTGGCCTGAGATTGCTCTTTTTGCCGTTCTTGTTCTCCACAATGGCTGCAAGCGGTGGCGATGCTGATGCCAAGACTTGTCCGGAGCGAGCCGTGCTACTGCATTAGGCTTCCAAAACGACCCCTGAAGGAATACCCTTTTCCATGGATACCAGCCTCTAACAACCAAAAAGCCACTCGTCTGCTAGACTATCTACATATTCGGGCTTTTGTTGATTGAATAAGTGGATCATCATCATCATCATCAATGACGGCCATATCGATCAATCAGCTCACCGTCATTATCCAACTCTTCCTCAATTCATTCACGTTGACCACGTGCCCTTCAAAACCAACCCGAACAATGATATTTGGCAAAAGACATGACTGATATCCATGGAAACAGGATCTGGACCGTTTCAGCCATGGATGCAAGCACTCATTGTAAATAAATATCTTGGTTGCGAGACGAATGGCGTTCTCAGCCTATGGAGACATTGGTCTATGGAAAATCGTTTCAAACGATGGAAGGATGGGAATTTGTGGGTTATTTTGCAACTAGGCTTGTCATTTCCTGGAACTGGGACGGTTGTTGAGCGTTGCCTTGAACAGAGAGGGGGGGAGGAAGTAGTCTCGAGCTGGGTTTGGCGGGCAGTTTGCTTCATGGGCTGGGCTGATGATGGGATGAGTGTCGAAAGTAGCGAAATGCCATGGAAAGGAAAACTCGAGCTGTCGATGTTTAAAACGTGATGTCGGTTGGGGGATGACGCCGTACCATCATCGCCCACTCACTCCATCGACCCCACCCCTTGAGAAGGTATATAAATTATCCAACTCAACTCTCGTCTTGAACGCCACTCACTACTACGCACTCATGCCCCAAAAACCCAAATCTACTAAATCCATTCTCTTCGTAGCAGTGTGTGTGTGTGTGTGGGATTCCTAAAGCTACAAGAGAATTTGGTTTCTGAGGAGTAGGTGAACGGGGGGGGTAAGGACGAGGTGGGATCTTTTTCTACGACTGAGGGCGCTGCGTCTTCTCGAGAATTGCTGTGGATGTTCTCAAGCCGTGCAGGTGATGGTTGCACAGCTGTCCAGCCGTTTACTGTAGCAACCGACGCGTTCCAACTCGCGTCCCTGATCATCCATCCACCCCTCTCCCTCAGCTCCTCCCCCCGACATAAACATAAACCCCCCACCTCCCAACCATCCAAGACAAACCCAACACCCATGACATGCCTGGGAGGTTTGAAAATAGGGGAATAGAGTGAATGAGATGGGAGGAGAGGATGGAGGATGGAGGGTAGAGGTGAAAAGGGGGAGGAGAAGGATTTGGGGGGTTTTGAGGATGGGGATGGGGATGGTTTAGGAGGGCTGTTGGGGTGAGAAGTGGGGGGGAGGGTTGAGGGATGAGTCGTCCTTATTACATCGTCTTTTCCTTTTTTCGATATTTTTTCTCAATTCTTAAATTTTATCTTCTTTTCATTTTGCATCCTCACCTCCATCAACGATTTTGATCCGATCTGCGTTTCTTCCTCTCTCTCTCTCTCTCTCTTAAACCGACCTGACATATTTCGAGCGAGGAAAGGAGGGGGTTGAGTGAACAAGGCAGCTTGTATTTTTTGTGATGGATGTGGTGAATGCTATGGAGCTGATGCTGCTGCTGCTGCGATACCTATGCTTATGGTCGTGCTAGTTGAATCTTTAGTTGTTTTGTCTATCCCATTCCATCCCGTGCTCCACCCCACTTCCCTCTACTTCCCACCCCAAACCCCAACTTCCCCCCTACCCAACCAATACCGCCTTCCCTCCACCCATCGCCCCATCGGGCATAACATCCAAACACGCATCTAAGACCGCCCCCACCCCACTCGTCACACTCTCCACCGCCTTCGGCAACATCTCCTCCAACTCTTTAACCGTCTCTGCCCTCCCCGCCCACAACCTCCCCCCCGCTGCCGCCTTGGCAATATCCGCATAATGCGGGCTCGGCGCAAACGATATATTCAGCTCTTCGTTGCTGGCTTTCGAGCCGGCGCCGTCGGGGTGCACGAGCAGCAGGGAGCGCTTGGGCGCGTGCCATCCTGTGTTGTTGAGCACGATGGTTAGCACGGGGAGGTTGTAACGCTGGGAGATCCAGTAGACGGAGCCGGGGACGGAGAAGAGGAAGGTGCCGTCGCCAACGATTTGGCAGATGAAACGCGAGGGGCCGGCGGCGAGTTTGATGCCGAGCGCGCCGCCGCCTACAAGTAGGATTAGATTGAGCATTCTTTGGTGAATTGGAAAAAGATACGTACCACTCCAGCCAAGCCCGCCTCCTCCGCAGTTGATCCATGTGCCTGGGATACTGGCTTGTATCTGGTCGGCGACGAATCCAGTGTTTGTGACGGCTTCGATAGCAAAAATCGTATCTGCGGGCACGGCTTTACGTACGGCGGCCGTAAGGTACGAAACATTATAGCTGCCCTTATCCCCCGGTTTTGCCAACTCTTGGATCACGCTCAACCGCTTCCCGTGATTTTCTTTGAGCTTCTCCCATCGATCACCGTAAGATTCGAGTTTCTGCGAAAGAGTTTTGTCGCCGCTGATGTAGTGGTGTAATTGCCGGAATGCGGTGCAGCTGTCGACTTTCCATCTTGCTTCTGCAGGAATGTAAAACACCGGCATCTGCTGCTTTAACGGATCACAATCGATGTGGAATACCCGCGTTCCCTCTTTTGGCTTGCACAGCGTTGGTATCCATGGCACATCACAGTCCGCGACTAGAATTACATCTGCCGTCCGTATGCTCTCGTCGACGCCATATCTGAGTCCCAAGCTTGCCCTATGGTCGGCTGGGAAACACATATCGCTGCCTCCGGTATCCAGTACCCTCAACCCCTTGACCGTCTCCGTCAGCTTCACCAACTCCCCCACTGCAGCGTGATTCCTCCCACAGTAGCCCGTTACGAGTAGTGGCTCCTTGGCCTCCACAAGCGCTTCCGCAACCATCTTCACCGCGTCCTCGGTCAAAGCAGCAGGTCCCATCCCTCCCCAATGCTCCTGGATCAGCTGATACGGCTCCAGCTCTTCCTCCATCGGCTCTCTAGCTCCGCAAAGATAGACAGGACCCTTTGGATCACTTGTCGCAAATTGCAAAGCGCGGTTCACCATCTGCTTGACGTTCTTCCCCGTTTTTACCTCTCCAGTGTACCGACAATACTGCGCAACGATCTGCTTTTGGTCCGGCACATCTTGGATCCAGTGGATGTATTCGGTGCGAGAGCCGCGCATTTCTCCCTCCTGCGTAAAGGGCGAGAGGCCGGCGAAGATGAGGACGGGAGCGCGACCACAGCTTGCGTTATGGACGGCCGCTCCAAGACCTTGGGTCCCGACATCAACATGGACGATTACGCATTGGGGTCTGGCGGTAAGACGAGCGTAACCATCTGCCATTGACAAGGCGACCATCTATGAAAGTAAAAGCCATGGTATCAGTCTTGCTGTTGAAGCAATATTGGAATAATTCTGGCGGAGCATACCTCGTTGGGGCAGGTAATAACCTTTGGGAATCGACCTTTCTTTTCATTTTGGCCTTTGACAATCGCCTCGATAATGCTCGGGTGATCCGACCCTAGATTTACAAAGACGTGCGTGACACCAGCGCTCCACAGTGCTTCGAAAAATGCAAACGATGCTGTGTACCTGTCACACCAGATGATTAGCACAAGGACTCGGCATTGTGGAACGTATACAAATCCAACTCCCGATCATGCATGCGAGGGAGATCATTGATAGGGTGGGCTAGATACATACATCCTGATGTGATTTTATGCGGTTTACAGTCAATGAAAGGCTCACGGCGGAAATTTATATAGAGATGTGACGATGCAGTACTTCAGATACAACGCGTCTTGGAGCGTGTATGTGAAGTGTCGCCGGCGCATCGTGTCTCTGCTTGTAGTGCCCCTCGCGGTCGTGGGAGTAGTGTCGTTCCATGTCTCGCTTACACACGGCATACAGTATGGAGAGCTTTCCGCCATCTCATCTTACACCTCACGGCACTCACAACACTCACGACACGTTGTGACAGCTTTATCCTATGTGTACGTACACCAAGACTGTACGAACCACTCTATGACTTGTACAAAGGCCGATATGTCCGAGCACAGCCAGTTCAAGATGCTCTATACAGTAACATAGCGGACCACCTCGCCTCTCCCCCAACATCCATCAACCCATATCCCTCCTTCCCCATCCCTCCTCCTGCAATGGCCTCCCACTCCATCTCCCCCTCCAACAAATCCGCCCCCTACTACCAACCCACCCTCCCTCACCCCCCCATCCGCACCCTCCTCGAATCCTACAGCCACATCCCCCCGTCCCAAATCCCTACCCACATTTCCGCCATCCGCGACCGCGCCTGGCAAATCCACCCCTACCCCTGCATCGGCCAGTTCAGCTTCCTCAACCAGTCCATATCACAGCATGCATCGTACCCGCGGATTCTGGCGGCGCTGAAAGAGCCCGGCGCACGGCGCACGCTGCTGGATTTGGGGTGTTGCTTTTGCGCAGGATGTGCGGAAGCTGGTGCATGATGGGGTGCCGTCGGCGCAACTGTATGCGTGTTGGTTTGCGCACCGAGTTTCTGGACTTGGGATACGACCTCTTCCTCGATCGGGACACGTTAAAAGCGACAATGTTCGCCGCGGACGTCTTCCAGCACGATGGCGCGCCGGGCGAAATTGAAGGGAAAATCGACTTTGTCTACGCGGGCTCCTTCTTGCATCTCTTCCCCTGGGACCAGCAAGTCACCGTATGCAAGCGCATCATGCAAATCCTGCGACCACAAATGGGAAGCGCGGTATTTGGGCGGCAGGTCGGGGCTCTGGAGGCCAAGGCGGTGGAGCGGGAGAGGGGTCGGATATGGCAACATGATGCGGAGAGTTTCAAGCGCATGTGGGAGGTTGTGGGGGCGGAGACGGGGTGGAGGACGTGGGCGGAGTTGGGTGTGGCGGAGGGGATGGGTGAGGGGCATTGGGGGTGGGCAGGGGATAAGGCGGTTGAGGTTTGAGGTGCAGAGGGTGGAGTAGATGAGGGAAATCGATGGTGGTGGGGGGATGTAATTGGGACAGATGAGACGGAATAGAGACGGTTGGAGAACTACGCCATCAATGCTTAGAAATATGCGTTCATATTGAAAGCTCCTAGCCGGGCCCGGACAGCAGATCAGTCCTATCAGCTATAAGCGATGCGGACAAACGCGGTCAGGGAATGCAACCAGGGATGCAAAGAGTAAGAGGATCGTTTGAAAGCGCAGAGTGAGGGATGTGCAATCTCGGAGTGGTACCTAGCCCACCGCGGACAACTTCAAGATGCAGTTGAGAGAACAGGCAAAGAAAAATCTTATTCCATCCTGTCTATCTGTGGTATCTAGTGCAACATCAAACTAACACGCTTTTTGCTCCATAAAGTGGAAAAAATGATGTTACTAATGGAAAATGGGGAGAACTAATAATCTAAAAGCACCCATAGCTAAATCAAATTGGTATTTCGAGAGACACAAGAAACATCGTAGCGCCTCGCTAGTTTGCTTGCTTCAAGGGGTATTTTCTTCGGGCAGCCATATCATACGCGTAATCAGATAACAAATAAGCATAGCAAACATTCGGAAGGGGAAAAAAGTATTGGGTATTCCTATGACCGAGGAGGGAAAAGGTCTTTAGCGAGGTGGTGGTCCAATTGGCACCGGGTATCCATTGGTAGAATGAGAAGTACTGGGACGCCCGCTATCAAACGACGCCCGGGTATCATGCTTCGGAGTAGTATCCCCAGCCACTGCGCCAAAGGGAAATTTGTTTTCAAACCGCGTCGGCCAGCCATTGTGGCCTTCATCTTCGGGTAGGTTAACACCGCTATCGTTCCAGGGATTGCGGTAGCCGCTTTCGCGGGATTCCATGGAGACGAGGGAGGCTCGGGATGCGTTTGATGAGGCGTGCTTGAAGAAGGAGCCAGGAGATCCAGACTGGTTTTTGCGACGGTCGAGGAAAGATGAAATGGAAGAGATGCTGCCGGGTTTACGGAGCTTGTCGAAGAGTGAGCCACGGTCACTAGCATCATCGCCAAAGGTAGACCTCGTAGGCGAATCTGTCCCAAGCGGTGCAGGCGCGTGCTGTAGCAGCTTCGAATCGAAGAATGGTAGAGATTCCTCAAAGGAATCGGATTTGGGCCTAGGAATGGCACCTTTGACGGTGGAGGCCTCCAAGCCATGAGGAACAAGACGAGAAACCAAGAAGTCAATGGCATCCTTCAGACCACCAGCGTTGTTGCGAGTGTAGGCTAGCAAAAGGCGTTCTTCGTTGTTTGCATATTCATCGGCAATCTCCGGATCTTTCTGCACTGGATCGTTCTGCACAAGTAAGTCGACCTCGTACTGGTTCTTGAGCTTTTGGCGGACATCCGTTCCGAACTGACTCGACTTGAAAAACTCGCTCAACTGAGGAGTAGCTGGTAGAACGAGTTCATGACTCTCTGGGACCATTCCCTGTAAGGGCGTCAATACGCAAATTTATATGATTACGAAAAGGAAAGAACGAACCAGAAATTCATAGACAGCTTGAGGAACTTGATATTCTGGGCCAGATATAGTGACTACGTCACTTGCCATCTCGGTGCTTGGAAAATCGATCTTGCAATTCCATTTCTTCTCGAGCTCTTCGATTTCGCTCATTCGAGCAATGAGTTCTCTATGGTACAAGCGATTGATGACGACGGTCTCAGAGACAAACTCTGCGTCCTTCACGACACGAGGGACAAGTTAGATCGGTGTGGATGACTCGTGAAGTGTACTGGGAGAATCCTCCTCCAGTTCTTCAGGTTCACGTACCACTTTCTCAACCATGTCCATAATCTCTTGCTTCACCATGTCTAGACTCTGAGCGTTCCGCGCAGGTGTGCGACATATGACATTGTCAACCTTGATATCATCGTCTTCTTTACCAATGCCTCCACGATCCATGGCATTGGAAAATTTGACAAAGACCGAGTACTTTTTCATTATGCGTTGAATGTGCTGGCCGCCGATACCAATGATGCGTTTGTGGTATTGGTCTGGAACATGAAAAGATATGGAAGCAGGCATCTCTTGCTCCACAAGATCGAGGCCATTCTTAGTAGCTTCGTATTGAGCACCGCACACATCGATGTAGAAGTTGTATTCGTTGAAGCCATCAAATATGATCTGAACGTTGCCTGGAAAAGCGTTAGTGTAGGTTCAATAGTGAATTTAGCTTGTACATACTCTGTCCCATGATCTTGTTAATCTTCCCGTTCTTCTTTCCGCTCACAAATTCCTTGTGCTCGTTGGCGAGCTCGATTTTGACACGGATCTGGTATTGTGCGCGCTTCACAAATGGTATCTGGTGTATGACCATCATAGCAGTCTTAACAGCGTCGTCGGACCCGTTGATAGAAAATGTAAGCTTGTCGAAGCCAACGTCAGCACCAGAATTAGTGCAAATGTCTGATAGCATGGTACGGATATCGGCGGGCGATGGAGCCCGCATGGCGGTGCCGTTTGAGTCTGGCAAGAGAAGCCACCACGATGCGCCGTAGAATTGACCAGCCTATGAAGGTGTTAATAAATTATTCTCTCAACATCGTTGATCGTAGAACCTACCAAGGCCATAATCTCGCGCACCGTCCGTTCCACATGCAAGATCTCTGTGCCTTGAACTCTGATCAAGCCGCGCTGGCTGCCAAGTTGGGGAAATAATACGTAAGACCCGTTTGTCTCCATAACTTTGCGGACTTTGTCCAGACGATCCAGTAGTATGCTGTCAATCTTGTGCGCCGACACCATCACGTCCTTGACGTAGCATTTGGTGTTCAGAACTAGCTCATGCAGCTTCTTCTTTGCCTGATTAATTGACTCTTGATTATCCCCGGTGATGTAAACCTCGTCGTCGCCCCTTCGATGCGCTCCAGGTGGAGTGTAGCCACAGACACGAGGAAAGGGTGGTGGAAAGTAGATGGCAGTGTTCGTGGCAGCTTCGATGACCCGGATGTTCTTGCGAGTCCGGCCACAGATGATGGTATGTAGGGAGATTTCGAGTTTCATGATATCGACGGTACGTCTGAGCTGCAGACCCAGTCAGCAGATTGTATTAGTCAGATCATCGCGACAACAAACTTACAACTTGATCAATCATGATGAGAACCCTCGTCTTGGCGTGTTCACAACTCTCCGGATCGCCGTAGATTGCAATACGAAGTCGTTGATCAAAGCCTTGGTCGGTGCCGTTGCCGTAGCTTGAACTCGGGCCCTCCGGGTCTGAAGGCTTCGGGTTGAGCAGGAAGATGTCTGTACCGGTGAACTTGGCTAGGATGTCGATATGTTCGAGGACTTGGGCTCTAACGCCCTTTTGGTCTTGGTCGATCACGAGATTCGTATCGATGTCAACCATAGCACATCTCTGTTTCGTTGTCAGCGGCCACCTAACGCTCGAAGCTCCGTTGTAATGATTACCAATGCAATCGGGGTATCATTCAATATCCTGGCTCTCATCTTGTGCACGGTGTCTGCATCTCCAGATACGCAGACATTGGTGACAAGACCTTTGAGTGGTCTTCGTTGCAATGCCGGTATCGGCTTTGGTTCGGACGAGGTCACTGTAGCTTCCACGCGACCTCCACTGCCTTCACTGAGTACCCTACATAGCCTCCTTAGTTGCTCGACGTTGTTGGCGTGTATCGGAAGCTGGTGCGTTGGTGCATCTTCTTCTGTTCCTTCCGGAAAGGTCCATCTTCGAGCAGCTTCCGGGCTTGCGTGGAGGATTTCCTCCACGTCAGGCCCGATTAGGTTCGAAGCAAACGGTACATTGAAGGACAAATTAACCATGGTATCGGCAGGAGTCAGTGGAGACATTGGAGATGAAGCTACGGGGCGCTTGATGGCTTGTGGCATCGAGAGGTCCATGTTCGGTCTCGACATCAGGCCGGCAGGCGTAATCTTCTCGAAGCCATGTCGTGCCTGTCCGGCAAAGTTACCGAACCTCTGCATTTTCAACAGCTATCAAACTCCCTCCACAAAGCCAACAGAAGAGTGAAGAGTGAAAGGGAGGAAGCATTCGTTGCGGCTGTGCTCGAGTAGAGAGAGAGAGAGAGGGAGAGAGAGAGGGTGTAAGTGGGTGTGTATGTAAGATAGCTTAGCGCGGAGAACGAATCAAGGTCAAGCTGTAATCCTCGACTGACAATCTGAAGTGATAACCGAAGAATCAATCTTGCTCTCAGAACCAGAAGCCGCGAACGCGGGGGGGTATTCGACTCCGCACAACAGGGACAGTACCTATGGTACCTTTGTAAGTACCTTATCTACGTCAATGAATACTACCTAACTTAAGTGTCAGTGGTTTCTAATGGTGTTGAGCACCTCCTATTGGGTGCCCGTGGTGCCCTCTAAATATCTAGTAGGCTTCATGGCTACTGGGCTAAGACGGATTGTTTCCCGTAAGCCCGTGAGCAAGGCATTTGCAACAGGATGGCAATGTACACAGTACGTGATTGTAGATTGATGAAAACGACTACTCTAGGTCTTTGGACCTTACGGCTGATACGTGATTTGATCATACATCTCCTTTCAGAGGTGGCTGTTGTAGATAGAGGGTGTTTACTGCATCATTTTAACTATTAATTATGTTATTATACGCGAAGATCCTCGAAGAACCTATCCTGCAATGAGCCGCCGAAACCTTTTCGGTAAACGCTTTGTCCAATCAAGACACCCTTGTGGATAGTAACAACAGCTCTCAACCTTGTGGCCTTGTCTCCCGTAGATGGAGAGTCAGAATCCCGAGATATTCTCCGAATCTGCAATCAATGTTTCAAAGCCGTGGCAGTGGCCGTCTTCCTGCGCTTCCAGGTGCCTCGTAGAGATCATTATCATTCGGCAACTCATCCTCGACAAAGCGTCGTTCCCTCAACTCATCCGCATACTGATATTGAGGTCTCTCCTCCACTGCGTAGTTCAAAGGCCTTGCGTATAAATCCTCAGCCCGTACACTGACTTGGCGACTGGCTTGCGGAATCAGTTCTCGCCTACCTCCTAAACGAACAATACGATCTTCTTCAGGCCGTACGCTTTGAACCCTTGTAATCTGCTCACGAGAATCTTCGTATCGGCTGCTTACTGGCCGAACACTCTGCATTCTTGTCACAACCTCCCTGGGTCTGATGACTTCTCCGTAGGAGCCAACTGGACGAGAATCCGGATACTCGATAATTCGGACGCCTTCATTAGGGGCACCGTAGGCATATTCACCATAGCCGACGTTACTCTCGCGATCGATCATCGGCCTACCTCTTGGAACTGGTGTATACTCAATGTAGTGAGGCGAGGTCGGTGATGGTGCCCTAGGGATATGCTGCCTTTCGTCATGTACCTCCACGAGCTGAGGGTCACGAACACTTGCACTACGTGGAGCTAACTCCCCATACCGAGGGGCAAATTCACTTGAACGACGGACAGGTGCAATAGATGCGTGTCGATCAGGACGCAATGAAGCTTCAATATACCGATGTCCATACTCATCTCGGACAATACGTCGTGCCGGAGGCGCCATTGGAACAAACTCATTTGCTAAAGGTGTTGCACGCGCTTGATGTGGTATTGGAGAAAGAGAACGATCACGGCCAAGGTAGGGGTCTGGCTGCGGCTGAACGGATGCTCTGTAATCTCTTGCCGGCCCGGGTCGTGGTAGGTACACCTGAGAAGCAGCTCGAGCAGAAGCTGGATGAGGAACAGCATACTGCTCAACAGGGGATAGTGGAACCCTTACTTGTCTAGCACTCACCACCCGACGAAGATCCGGTTCTTCAAAGGTATCGAAATGATGGCCCGCTCGAGAAACGATACGTCGTACGACAGGAGTCACCGGCCTCCTTTCCTCTGGCAGGTAGACTTCTGTTTGGCGGTCAAGCGGTCTATGATGTTGAATTACGCGCCCTCGGTCTTGATGTTGAGGTGAGTCGTTATCGATATATATTGGTCGTTGTACTTCTTGCCTACGTGGAGGTTGCCACACCTCCCGGGCTACTGTGAAAGGGGGAGGCGACAATGGCTCATCCTTGATACGAATCACAGGTGAAGCTACATCTCTTCTGGGGGCAACATTGCGGGCCCTTTCATTGTTATCGGCCTCTCTTCTCCGCTTTCTTGAGCTCAACGGCTGCAGAGAAATATTCGGGCTTGGCCTTGCGCTAAGTAGTTCCACGCCGGATCCTTGGAAGGGATCTTCATTCGCGCCAGTGTTGCGGCGTCCTTGAGAAAGGGGTGGGACTTTGGCTACCGCGAGTGGCGAAACGCGCGCAGGCTGAGGTGCAACTGGGGACGTTATGTGGTTTCTAATTACCCGCATATCATCATGAAAAGGTGAGGGAGGGATCTTATCACGCCTATCATACTCACGTGCTGGAATGTGTTGTCTGAAAGCAGGACGTCGCCGTACAGGCTCTCGTGGATGATCGTCTTCAACGTCGACGACCCTATTTGCCAGTGCGTGTCGCTCATTGAAACTCGGAACTCGAGCGTCGGGAGGCGAATACATCGGCTCCTCATCGGAGGGCACTTTCGCATGGTTTTTCGATGTTAGCTCTGCTCCACTAGCTTGCTGGGATTTGAGGAGGCGGAGCTGCTCTTCGAGCTCAGCAATCCGGCCCAATTTTGATGGTGGAACGGGAGCAGTAGCTTTGCTAGTCGGTGCCTGTTGTACTTTTTCAAGTGTTTGCGTATTTGCCTGTTCGTCAGCATCGACAGAGTCGAGATCCATTGCCTGAACCCCATCTGCTTCCTCCCTACGCTTGAAAGCAGGATCATGAGAAAAAGCACATGCCTCCCCATATGGACAATCCCCTTCAAGAAAATGATTACAAGGTTTGCTGGAACGCCATTTGGGAGATTTATCTGATCGGTCTGCTTCCTGCGTTGTGGATTCATTCACCTCGCTAGAGTAGAACGTATTCTCGTCGAATGAGTCGCTGGAAGCACTTCCATTAGCGCCACTGAGCTCAGATGCTTTAGAAGGCTTTACAAGCTCATGTGCCTTCCTTAGCACATCTGTAACATCAAATTCGGGGATGGCATCTTGGTCAAAGGTCCTCTGCCTTGACATGGCCTTTTTCTGATTGTTCTGTTCTTCAAGAGCACGCTCGATGCGTTGTCTTTTCTGCTGCAATTCCGCCTTCACAAGAACCTCGGATTTTGTCAAGAATATAGGGTCAATTCCAGAAGATCCAGAGCTTGACGTAGTGATTCTATGGCCATTTGGCGGCTTCTGTGAAGAGCTGCTCGGCTGAGACGCCGGAGCATGTGAATCCATGATGAGATTTGCAGTAGGCCCGTTTGCTTCGGGTGGCTTGGGAGCCCCTTTGGAGAACGCTTGAAGGGAGGGTGACGATTCAACAGGATGTTGTCTGTCTTGGTTAGGAGGCTGTACTGAGAGTTTTAGTCGTGGATGAGTATTCGCAAAGATCTCATCTCGTAGTCTAAGGATCTTCTCATATTCGTTGACCTCTTTTGAGACCTTGTCAGTCGGCCTGAGACCGTTGCTCCGAGGAGCAATAGCTCTCGTAGCAGCCATGCCAAAGCTCACACGAGACAACACTGTTGGAATAGATGACCGTGGGCTAATTGAGCAGGTAGTCTCTTGAAATCCAGAGATACTACTGAGGCTGCGGTGTTGATGCACATCCAGTATTAATGAACGCGCGATGAGTTGGAAAAGGAGCCACGGAGTGTGGCATAACAAGATTGAGCGCTAATCTACATTGAGCGTAGTGTCGTCCACACGTACGAGTACTGTGTTTACATCGCTCGACTTCAGTGCAGCATCGTTGGAGTCATGGCGGCAAAACATCTACAACTCTTGTTGGGACAACCTCCGCTCTGGTCTGGCGCTGAGAGGGGATAGAATGCTATTCGGCTGGCCGTAGCTTTTTTAATTTATATATCTCCAGACCATCATGGAAGACATGATTTCAATCAAACCCAGGCCGGTATTCTTCTTTGACATTGACAACTGCGTGAGTGGATACGTTCGCCTGGTAATCTGTTTGTCACTGATCTCTGTGCCAGCTCTATCCTCGCAGTATGTAAAGAAGTGAATTGACTTCATCGTAACAACTTAACCCGTTGTTAGGTAAAAGGGTTCACGACCTGATGCACGATTTGATCAGTATGTCCCTGAAATCCTTTTGGGGTTCATGGATCTGACAAGTGTTGTAGACGAATACTTCGTCAACCATCTGTCTCTCTCGCCTGAGGATGCTAATCAACTCCATCTAAGATACTATAAAGACTATGGCCTAGCTATTTCCGGCCTTGTCAAGCATCATAAAGTCGACCCTTTGGAGTACAACGAAAAGGTAGACGATGCCCTCCCGCTGGATGATATTATAACACCGGACCCTCAGCTTCGCAAACTGCTTGAGGATATCGACAGGACCAAAGTCAAGCTGTGGCTATTTACGAACGCGCACATAACCCATGGCAAGAGGGTAGTAAAATTGTTAGGGGTAAATGATATGTTCGAGGGCATTACATACTGCGACTATAATAGAACACCGCTTGTGTGTAAACCTTATAAAGAGATGTATGATAAGGCAGAGAATGAGGCCAAGGCGCCTTCAAGCGAAGAGTGCTACTTTGTTGGTGAGACTTTGCCGGAACAGTCACAGAGTACTCTTCCGTACAGTGTCGTTGCTGACTTGCTTCAATAGACGATTCTTACCTTAACTGTCGTTATGCTTATGCTCGTGGTTGGACAACTGCTCACAAACTCGAGCCTGAGGACCCAGAGCCTGCAGCCAAAGCTGCGCATTATCAAATCCGTAATTTAGAGGAACTTCGAGACATCTTCCCACAGTTCTTTATCATCCCAACGGCGGTACACGCCAATGGCCAATCGGTAGCTTCTCAATTATAGATAGAGAATGAAATATAGAGCTGATTCTTCGCCACATTACATTTGCATCCATAAGCGGCGCAAACCGTAGCAGTACACCTGTTGATGGCTTGAGGTAAACGGTAAAGAAAAAAGGTACATGATTTCTCAGGGCCACTGAAACTTGATCTGCATTGAATGGGGCCGGCCGTAGTTGAGATTCACAGTCAGTGAATTATCTCCATCTACCTTAAACACGTCCAACAGCTCGTTTGGGTCCATAGATTTTACGTCAATGAGATTCTGCACCGCTTCCGTCGTGCTTTTGGCGATGTTGGTGACTGTGACTAGACCTTGACTAGGTCCATCAAATCCAATTTCTACGAACAGCTTTCCAACTGAGACTCGGAAAGGAGATGTCGCGGAGATTGCTCGTTCCATAGGTGATTCCCATGATCTGATAATCATTGGCGAAAGAGTCGTGCTGCCTCTGGACGTGTAAAGCGCGTGACTCTGCTTGATTGCAGCCTTGAGCATATTGACTGTTTCCGCCTCGGTTTGGCATGTGTCAATGTCCTGATATGAGCTGCATAGATTGTCTAAATCCCTGAATAATTTCATTGACCCAGCACGATGTGTTGACAATTGGTCTTTGAATCTCCGAGAAAGTTTTCGGAGTTCCTCATGTAGTGGCCGTAGCTTTTCTAGAACTCCACTACGGAATACGCGGTGACTTGGCCTTTTCCAATATTTGGATTGCAGTCGTCCATGGATCCTCTGGTGATTGAGAGTCAAGACTTGTCCAAACAGGCGCTCTGTACACGCTTCGCGCGATAGCTCTGGTATTAGCCAAGAGAGTATCCAGATAGCTGACTTTTGGAAAGCTTCCACGCACGTCTTATAGCGCTGCTAAGCAAGTCGAATATCTTTTCAAATGTATCAGGCACATCCTGCGGTATAGTCTCGTTAACTACAAAACGAACAAAGGCCATGAGTCCTTAATGTTTGTTCCAATCCAACCGCAGAGATTGCCCTCACGCCCTCCTCAGCTGCGGCTATAGATGCTAATCATCTGCAAGTCGTTGCTCGGTTTTGAACGGTAGTACGTGATCAGCACTATCATTTCGGATTCTTGCGGCAGGCCACTCAATCCTGGTATGAACCTTTGGGTCGCTGGGGATTTTGTTGGACGCTCGATGGAGGTCAACGACGTTCTGTAGGAACTTCTTCTGGCTCAACGGTCGCCACACGGACTGGTCCAGTGTGGCCGTATGTGCGTCCAGTCGCTGGATTTCAGACATTTCACAAGCTTCGTTTAGAGAAGAGGCAGTAGGGAACGCAACAGGGAAACATCTGCCAAACTGAAGAGTAAGTAGTCCATCGATGGGATAGCCATTGAGGCTCTGTATTTCGTAAGCCTCGCCAGGCATGCAAGGAACGACCATCGGGTGATTGCATGGACTCGAGAAACACGAAGAAGAACGAATCAGCAGAAAGTAGAGTCGAAAGCGGACAGAAACCGATCGATCAGGACAAAGAACGAAGACGGGGTATGCAAGCGGCCATGCAGCATGGGCAATCTCAAAAGCACCTAATACATCTGCACATAGCTTCGATGTACTTCCAAACAGATCAGGAGCGTCCGAATATGCCGTAGGCAGATGATGAAAGTCCTGTCAGGCCAACAGCAAGAACTACTGTTGTAGGTACGACAGGACGTAGGATGTGTACCAGCGCTACAAGAAATGCTTCACTAAGGTACCTTACCCTAGACCCTGAGAAGCCTAGTGCGGGACGACACCAGGATCAGTCCCCCACCATCCGATAAGGATAAGGGTAAGCTATCAAACCCTGCATTGAATGATTTATTGTTCCTACGGGATTCATCCGCCAGCGCCGCCCCGCTAACGTTTGGCCTGCTCAACAATTAATTCTTCTTTTATTCCTATTCATTTTTTCCCAATAGCTCCTACACTCCTTAACAACTCCATCTTGAGCCCAATCTACCGACTTCTCTTCGAGTATCTACCACTCGTAACAATGGCTACCAAGACTCGAGAGCGAAAGCCCTCGACGAGCGCCCCCATATCTGAATTGAAAGGCCCTGTTGGCCCCGATTTCACTAGACCCAAGCATAAGCGTACCGTTACTGGCTTCGGTGCTTCTGAGATCAAGAGCGTTGAAGCTAGCATTCCAGAGCCACAAAGAGAGGCGTAAGTCTTGATCGACTGAACCCCGTCTTTCGCTGCTAATATGATTTAGATGGAAGAAACACGTAAGTTGCTCACGGACCGATACGTCTGGAAGCTTGCTTATCGCCTGTGAAGTCCGCTCAAGGTTTCACAACCAAAGAACAATTTGAGGTATATTGAACGTCCGTTCCCCGGAAAATGCGGATTTAACTGGATCTACAGGATGAGACCGTTCGCCATATTGAGACCACTCTCGCTCGATCTCTGTTCAACTGCGATGAGCTGTGAGAAGCTCTTCTGCTGATCACATCGTTATTTTCTAATAATCGTCTAGAGCTGCCTATTCCGGTGCTGCTCTGGCGTTCCGTGACAGACTCGTCATAGAATGGAACAAAACACAGCAGCGACAGACGTTTTCTGACCAGAAGCGCGTATACTGTATGCTGAGAACCCGAGCTGTTGAGGAGCTTTGGCTGACTGTTTGCAGATCTGTCTCTAGAGTTCTTAATGGGAAGGGCAATGGACAATGCAATGCTCAATGTTGGGCTAAGAGACGTCGCCAAAGGTATAGAAAACACTTCCTTTCGAGTCTCAAGGTGCTGATACTTCAACTAGCTGGACTCGCTGATCTAGGATTCCGGATCGAGGACGTCATATCGCAGGAGCACGATGCCGCTCTTGGAAATGGTGGTCTCGGACGGCTTGCTGCATGTTTCCTTGACAGCATGGCAACACTGAACTACCCCGCGTGGGGATACGGACTACGTTACAGATACGGTATCTTCAAGCAAGAGCTTGTAGACGGGTATCAGGTTGAGATACCAGACTACTGGCTCGACTTCAATCCTTGGGAGTTCCCTCGACATGACATTACCGTGGACATTCAATTCTATGGCTACGTCCAGAAATATCAGTAAGTCGGAGGAAAGCGCGTTTAGAGTATATATGCTGATTCGCCAGGGACGAGGATGGCAAACTCACTGTGGTTTGGGAAGGCGGAGAGATTGTCGACGCCGTTGCCTACGACGTTCCCATTCCCGGCTACCAAACTCCCACCACGAACAACCTACGTCTTTGGTCTAGTAAGGCCTCCGCTGGAGAATTTGACTTTCAGAAATTCAATGCCGGCGAATATGAGAGCTCTGTTGCAGATCAACAGCGTGCGGAAACCATTTCTGCGGTCCTTTACCCCAATGACAACCTCGATCGTGGTAAGGAGCTACGGCTGAAACAACAATACTTTTGGTGTGCCGCGTCGCTTTTCGATATCGTCCGCCGATTCAAGAAATCGAAGAAAGCCTGGTCAGCTTTCCCAGATCATGTAGCTATCCAACTTAATGACACCCATCCTACTCTGGCAATAGTAGAGTTGCAACGTATTCTCGTTGATTCCGAAGGTCTTGACTGGGATGACGCCTGGAATATCGTCACCAAGACTTTTGGATATACCAATCACACGGTACTGCCAGAGGCGTTGGAGAAATGGTCGGTCCCGTTGATGCAGAATCTTCTTCCTCGACATCTCCAGATTATCTACGAAATCAACATGCAGTTTCTCCACATGGTGGAGCGGAAGTTCCCCAAGGAACGCGAAATGCTTGCCAGAGTCTCGGTTATTGAAGAATCCCAGCCGAAGATGGTGCGGATGGCATATCTGGCCATCATTGGTAGTCACAAAGTCAATGGTGTCGCTGAGCTCCATTCGGATCTTATCAAGACTACGATTTTCAAAGACTTTGTCAGAATCTATGGTCCTGACAAATTCACCAACGTGACGAACGGTATCACTCCTCGAAGATGGTTACATCAGGCTAACCCTCGCCTCTCCGACCTTATTGCTTCCAAACTTGGAAGCCATGAGTTCCTCACTGATTTAACTCTCTTGAACAAGCTCGAGAACTACGTTGACGACAAGGACTTTAAGAAGGAGTGGCAGGAGATCAAGTTTGCTAACAAGGTCCGTCTGGCCGAGCACATCAAAGAGTCTACCGGTATAAGTGTCAACCCGCATGCGCTCTTCGACATCCAAGTCAAGCGTATACATGAGTACAAACGACAGCAACTCAACATTCTTGGTGTCATCCATCGATACCTTACAATCAAGGCCATGAGTACAGAGGAGCGCAAGAAACTCGCACCTCGAGTCTCTATATTTGGTGGCAAGGCTGCTCCGGGCTATTGGATGGCCAAGACCATCATCCATCTAGTCTGTAGTGTTGGCGAGGTCGTCAATCACGACCCAGATATTGGTGATTTGCTCAAGGTCATCTACATCAAGGATTACAATGTCAGCAAGGCTGAAATCATCACTCCTGCTTCTGATATTAGCGAGCATATCTCGACTGCAGGGACTGAAGCCAGTGGGACTAGTAATATGAAGTTCGTTCTTAACGGTGGTTTGATTATTGGGACATGCGATGGTGCTAACGTAATTCTCCCTCACATCCCTCGTTCTACCTCACAACACTGACTGACTTGAAAAGATCGAAATCACTCGCGAAATCGGCGAATCCAACATCTTCCTTTTTGGCAACCTCGCCGAAGACGTCGAAGACCTCCGCCACGCCCACAACTACGGCTCCTTCAACCTCGACCCTTTTCTTGCCAAAGTGTTTGACGCCATCAAATCCAACACCTTTGGCGATTCCAACCGTTTCGCCGCTCTCTGCAACTCCATCATCGATCATGGCGATTACTACCTCGTGAGTGATGATTTCAGCAGTTATTGCAAGACGCAGGAGCTGGTGGATGAGGCGTACAAGAACCAAGAGGAGTGGATTGGCAAGTGTATCACGAGTGTGTCGAGGATGGGCTTCTTTAGCAGTGATAGGTGTATCCAGGAGTATGCGGATATGATTTGGAACGTGGAGCCACTGGTGCCAGGGAAGGCGTGAGGGAATACGAGATTTGGTGGCGGGGAGAGAGCGGCAAGGAGATGGAGTGATGTGAAGGGAAGATAAAATGGGTTTGCTAGATGGGTTAATACGACGGCCGGGCATGGAAAAGCAGAATTTCCTTTTCGTAGCGACGGAAATAGATGGATGACGAAAGTAGATAGACGAGTAATAGATTCTCTCGGTTTCCATGAATTTGTTCTCCCTCTCTCTCTCTCTCCCTCTCTCCCTCTCCCTCCCTCTCCCTCTCTCTCTCTCCCTTCCTCCCTCCTTCTTTCCCTCCCTCTTTCCCTCTCTCTCTCTCTCCCTCTCTCCCTCTCCCTCCCTCTCCCTCTCTCTCTCTCCCTTCCTCCCTCCCTCCCTTCCTCCCCCCCTCTTTCCCTCTCTCTTTCCCTTTCTTCATACAACCAGATTACGCATACACTAACCCCAACCCCAACCCAAGATCCAAGATCCGATATCCGATATCCAATCTTTCTTCCGTCTTTCTTTTCATTGACACTTTCCTGCTGGTTCATGTCTTTCGCTGTCTTTCGCTCTCTTTGCTGTCGTTGCTGTTCTTTGCTGTTGTTGAGATATTTCTGTTTATTTGTCTGCTTAATTGTCTGTTTAATTTAATATAACCTCATCTAACCCTTCATCTTTCATCTTTCATCTCTCATCTCTCATCTCTCATCTCTCATCTCTCATCTCTCATCTCTCATCTCTCACCTCCGACTCTCCCACCCCCTCCCCTCCCTCTCTGCGCACTCTCCCATCCTCTCCCCTCCCACTCTCCCATCCTCTCCCCTCCCACTCTCCCACTCTCCCCATCCCTGACCTCCCACTCTCCCACCCCATCACCTCCCTCTCTGCGCACTCTCCCACCCCACCCCACCCCATCCCCTTCCTCTCTGCGCACACCCACGCCCACGCCCACGCCCACGCCCACGCCCACGCCCCACGCCCCAACCCCAAGCCCAAGCCAGAACCACGAACACAGCACGCGCCACTTCTTCCCACTGAGAAAAGGGAGAGCGAGAGGAAAATGTACGTGGGTGTGGGTGTGGGTGTGGGGTATGGTAGGTGGAGGAGGTGTGGGATGGTGGGTATGGTTGTGGTTGTGGTTGTGGTTTGGAGAGGATGGTGGGGTGTTGTGGGTTGGTGGGGGTGAGGAGAGGGGATGAGGGGGGGTGAGGGATGAGGGATGAGGGATTGGGGGGCGGAGGGAGAGTGAGAAGGGTGAGGGGTTGAGAGGCATGGATCATGGATAGGAATATTTGTCTTCAATCCATGCAAGTCTTTGTTGTGGAGTATAGCCATCCTTTGCCTAAACCGAAAGAGCTGGTTTCGTTCGGGGGGTAATACAGCTACATACACAGATGCAGCCGGCCAGCCAGTGTGCCTGTCAATCAACAATCCAACCGCCGAGAACGAAAAATGCCCAAGCTGCCTACCCTAACCTAACCCAAAACACCTAAGCATCCAACCTCCCAATCCCATCCCCCCCCTTCTCCTCCCTAACGCTCTTCTTCCGCCTCACCTCCTTCTTCCCCTCTCCCGCATCCCAAAACTTCTCCTTTGCTTTGACCGGACTCGTCGCTACTGTTGCTCCAGTTCGAGTCCCAGCACCACTAGTTCCCCCCACAGCAGACTTCCCCCATCCCCGTCTCCTCTCCGCCGCCCAGGTACCCCACGAGGAGATGTACGCGCCTGCTTTGTGACCAGCCGCCGTCACAGACGCTTGTGCGGCGGAGAGATCTGGTCCGGTGCGGTGTCGCGGGGTGGAGGACACGTCGCTGCCTGCTTCTGAGATGGGCGGCGAGACTCCGTTGCTCCCTGCGGTGGTTACAGCACCTTCGGCGCGTTTGCGTTGGGTTTCGCGCATAGCTTCGATATCTGCCCAGAGATTCGTGAATGCGGTTGAGACTTTCTTGTGGCCCGTTGCGAGATGCTTGTTCAGCACTTCCTTGCTCTGGGCGAGGCGGTCGTCGAGGTGGAGGGTTTGGATTTGGAGGGCTAGGCGGCGTTGGATGTCTTCTAAGCTGAGATTGCCCGCTGTTGGATGGCGGGGTTCAACGATGTCGAAGAGATGGGCGGAGGTGTGGGTGTTGAAAAGTTTGAAGGAAGAGGTTTGCTGCCATGCGTGTATCCAATCTGGGTTGAAATCTATGGACGGGTCACCTTCGATGGAGGGGAGAGGTGGGGAGGTTGAAGGGTTGTCAGTAAGGTAAATGTGGTATTTTACAGCGGCAAGAAGGGCAAGTAGGTATTCTTCGAATTGGAGACGGATAAATTCTTCGGAGCCCATGTAGCCGAGGGTTTTTGGGCGGGAGGGGTTGTATTCATCCCAGGTGTCGGTGATGGTTTGGGTAAGGAAATCAATCCAGCGGCGATCGGCCGGAGAAAGGGTGAGGGCGGAGCGGAGAGATGCGGAGGTGATGTTGATGGTGGCTTCATCGAGCTAGATTCTAATCAGCTTACATAACTGTATATATGGGAGTTGGTTTAGTGCGCACATTTACGAGAATGTCACTGTAGCGGTCTTTCTGCTGCAAAAGGAGGGAATTTGTCGATCCGACAATGTATGATTTCGTCCCGTAATCGGCCAAAACATCTAGCTGCTGCAAAGGTGTATAAGGCCCGAAGAGGCTCCCCTGGAAGCGTTCAGCAGTTTTCAGGTCAAATGTACATCGTTCTAATATACCTTGCCGAATCTAGCATAAAAATCAGCTCTAAGTCTCGACTCGACTCGATAGAGATTTACCTACAGTTGGAGTGGTAAGCCCATATATGAGAGTACTAAGCTGGTTAGCCACAGCTCATGATAAAGGCATGACAACGTACAGGAACCTCTTTCACTTGTCTTTAGCGATGTTGGCATGCCCAAGTTCCTCTCGTAGCTATCAAATTCTGGATCCGCGCAGTCCTCTAACCTTCGTAATAGACCGGGTATCAAGGATATCAACGAAAATTGCATCATGCATAATCTCTCACACCGAGAACCAAAGAATAGCATCTGGTAGAATAAATAGAAATCCAAGAAACCTGTACTGTGGACTACTTACCTTTGGCTGCAGCAAACAACATTTGAAGAGGACCAAGGTCTGATGTTTGTACTCATGGATAAACTCTCGTAATGAGAGACCTATAGAGATGAGAAGCGGAAACGTGCTGAAAAAGAGCTAGAATTCCTACCCAGATATTGGTCTCGATCATCCTCCGAATCTCGCAGGGTTGTCGCAAGGCTTTCTTGAAATTTCTGTCCTCACTCAGCTAGAGCCCGTCAAAGACTGCAATAAACACTCACCGACCTTCAAGATATCCATGTCCGTAAAGTCCCTGGACTACCATCAGCCTGGCTGATCTCGTATTTTGACTGTATGCCGCACCTCTGAGCAAACCAGGCTTCTGTCACCATTGAAAGCTTCTCTCTGAGATGCCCGAAAAACTGTGGACTATCCGCAATCGCTACAACCGCCTTTTGCACCGTACTCCTTGTGACTTCAGCAGGTCGATCCAGAAGCTGGCTTGCGTCCATCTGCCTCGTACATGATATACCGAATAGCGATGTGGCGGCATTCGCGGAAGTAGATTTCCGGCGGAGGGTAAAATACGAAAAGTCCTCCGTGGATCTGGCTTCGAATTAGCCCGAGAAAAGCCCAGCAGTGGAGATAATGTACGTATGGGCGCCGTCCGACAGGGCCATGAAGGGTAGGAAAGACCAGTCATTCTCAAGGGCAGGATCGCTACCATCTTCGACGCCGAACCAGCCCTCTATTTCAGGCCCCCTATCAACAGGTCAGCTCTGCTCTGCTTTACAATGGGGGACGCTACTCACCTGGCGTGGTGAAAACCCACCACGCAAACGACGGGTGCAAAATTGCTGGATGAAGACATGCTGTAGCATTTGGGCAAATTCCAAACGTTAGCAGAGCAATTAACACGTTGATTTTGTCAGTGGACAGTCAATGGCAAGAGCAATGTCAAATCATGTTGGTTAGGCCCACCAATAGATGCATGCCAAGGATCACAGCCCTATGGGATCCCAGATGACGTGCATTGATGCGAGTCCAAGCGTCCTTTGGCTGAGATGCAATAAAGTCCCAAGTACTTTGTGCTGTGGGCAGCTTGGTTTATGAAGCTGTCACCGAGTGTTTCTTAGAGGCCTGGATTGTAGATACCTAATACTACTGATACTCTATTTGTTACTCATGTTTCCCCAAGCGCGACAAGTCTCATAACTCATCGGATATGAAACACCGTTCGTGAGTGACTGAAAAGGGTATTTGTTGCTGAGCCCTAACGTACTTTCGGAAATGCTAGCTGGTGGAAAGAAATACTCCATAACCAAACTTAGCCAAGGGAGATACAGTCGTAGAGAATCAGCAAACGCCCTACTGCCCGTTCTCAACCTCCTGCCCGTCTTCCGGGTTTTGGACATTGTGATAGTCTAGAATCTCGGAATACCTGCCCATTACCAGTCAGCACCTCTTTCGGGGCTAATCTTGCTCTAACGGCAGGTCGTAAAGTTGCTCGTACATCATGATTTTCCAAGTATCTACTGGAAGATCTGCGTCGTTGAAAGACCAGTCAAACTTCTCCTCCGCAACCGGTTCGTCGCTTGGGTCGTGATATGGCGCAAGGTACTCATGCGCAAGCGCATCTCCCGCTCGTACTCGCATCCGTGGATCAAATACAAGCATCTTCTCCAAGAGGTCGATTGCTAGGAGGTGTCAGTCAATTCGGTCTCTACTGTCAAGTGACCGTACCTAGAGGGTCTGCGTTCTTGAATTTATTGCTCAGGGGTTGTCTCTCTCGTTTGGGTAAGGACTGTACGAATCGTAGAGTCTAGATGTAGTCATCAGCCACAGCATTTACTCAAGCGTCCCCAAAAATCTTACATTTTCGCTGCCGATGGTTTGAATGACATCGTCTGGAGGAGTGCCTAGCAGCTCCGTAATGATAGAGAATTGGTTGACATGATCTTTGCCTGGGAACAATGGTTTACCCTCCAGCATTTCTGCGAAAATGCATCCTGCACTCCATATGTCCACTTCCACGTCGTATTTTTGCCATGTAAGCATGATTTCTGGCGCGCGGTAGTACCTCGTAGACACGTATCCTGTCATCTGGGGGTCCTGTATGCGAGCTAGCCCAAAATCGCAGATCTTCAGGTCGCAATTTTCGTTGACGAGGATATTGCTTGGCTTCAGGTCACGGTGGACGACTCCAGCGGAGTGCACGTATTTCAAGCCTCGCTGCTTCCGTCAGTTGATTGTATGACGTAGAACAATCACTTCTGGGCGCTGTACCAAGATTTGGTATAGAAAGTATTGGATAAACTGTTTTTCGAGCGGTCTCGACGTCAGGAGGCGATGAAGGTCGGTGCCTAAGAGCTCGGTCACGAAATAACTATAGACCGCGAGTCAGCCACAGGTCTCACTGTGGATCGGAAAACTTTCCATACATATCTTCGAGCGGTGATATAAAGATATCGCTCAAGCTAATGACCTTGGGTACCTTAGCCTACAGCCTTGTTGTACACCATACATTCTCTTACATTTTCGTGACGAAGGTGCTTGAGAAGCTTCAGCTCCCTGTATGTCCGCTTTGACAGGACGGGGGTGCTAAAAGGCTTCATGATCTTCTTGACTGCCACAGCCTGGCTGGTCAACTGGTCTTTGGCTGAACTGGACGAACATTGTAAACAGTCGACTCGGCAGCTTCGGCAGAGATGTGATCCTACCAGACCAGTCCAAAAGCCCCCATTCCAACGGGCTGCAAGTCCGTGTACCTGGCGTAGTTTTAGTACGAACCGGACGCGCAAACTCCAGTCAACAAACCTGCTGGTGATCTCAAAGGTGGTACCGAAGATCTGGGCACGCACAAACTCTGCCATCTTGACTGGATCGGCCGCGACGACACAGGCGGCAGATAGAGAGGAAGTGTTGGGAGCGTCAGGTACGTTAAGTCTGTGGTTGTAGATATATGTACTGTGTACTGTGTACGTTGGTCGGATAGGTAAAATACTTTGCGATGGAGAAATCCTCGTGTTTGATCTGCAAAATCACACTTAGAATAGGTTCCTTGTTGATCTCCCGAAAATCAGGGATTCAGGGCTCCAAGGATGCTTCCATGTTCCTTCCATAACCATTGCCTCCATTGCCTTGGGAACCGTCCAATTCTACTCTCTACGTATTTGTGAGTAAACAGCTGCCGAGTCCTCTGCTGGACATGTCAAGTGAATACTCCATCTCCTGACCGGAACGTCGGTCACCTCATTCTTCTCAATCACAGACAGGCTTGACGATCTTAAATGTTCGCATGAATACCTACGTCATGTTGCGAACTTCGCTCCTTCCACCTCCGTACAAAGTACCCCACCTACCGACCGATCATGGCCAGTATAACAAATCCGAACAACAGAGCATTTCTGAGATCCATGGTGGATGGAAACACGTTCGTGGAGGATTTCCCTTGGGAACTCTATCTGCGAAGAGTGAGTCTGGCTCATAGTAACTGCATTATGTTCAAACTCCTCAGGAACAATGCGTTCAATTATGTTGCAAGCGAATGGCTAGACCATTGATCGAGCAGTCTACTTGGAATACATCAAGGAAACCCTGTTGCAAGGTACCACATCGTCTAGAAGATTCGAAAAGGAGCATTGAAAGACATGTTTTGGACCATCTTTTATGCTGACGACTTCCTCATGGTCATAACAACAGTACAGATCACGAGTAAGCTGTCCAATTGGAAAAGCTCTGCGACTCTGGAGTATCAAGACGGTGGTTCAAGACTCACGATTTCATTGAGCAGCCGTTCACTTCTCAGCGAATTGGCTCATAGATCTCAATTTGACGACAAATAAACATTTCGGAGACGGTGTGGACTTCGCATACCTTGCGTACAAGGACTTTCAAGGACCCTATTATCCTCTCCAATCCTATCTGCTATGAGACTTGACTCGGATGTCCTCAGACATGCTTGACTCTGAACTTGCAAAAGTTCCCCGAACTAGACTACGACTGAGTCACCGAAGAAGAGTAGCATAGATGGATACCATCAAAGACTCCCATGAGACCCGCACAAGCACTAGCAAATGACGTGTGTCTGAAATTAGGAACATAAAAACATGTCTTTGTCAAAAAAACGATCGAGACATTCCGGTGGTTTCCATTTCCGGCACTCCATCTGGTTTTTTAGGATCCTCGACCAGAGTCGTAGCTCTAAGAGCCTCCATGGAGCCAAAATTGTCTCGAATAAAGATCCTGTCTTAGATAGCCTCGCCGCGAGGGAATGATATGTTGCAAAGAGATCTGTCTAATCCAGAACGTGCCAAATACGGAAAGCTCCTTATCAACGAAGAACGATTTATGGTCCAAGCAAATGACAGTGTCCAGCATTGGAATTAAACTGTAGTCATGGAACAGGTCGAGCAATCAATATATTGATGACGAGGGAAGAGGGAAGAGGGAAGGGTCCCAGCGAAAGAAGGACTGATGAAGGAAGCGCAAGGGAAAATGCACATCTACAGTTCCGACCTCGATATGCTAATTCAAGGTGTTCCTGGGACGAGGCTCGTGGAATCAAGGGTTGTACATATGGTCTGGGGGATCTGACGAATTCAGACAGCCCTGTTAGAGAGGATTTCGATGAAAACAGATTTTCGTTTAATCCATGAGCAAGCCCTAGGGTCATTGCGAATGAGAATGCCGTTGCTCTAATTGGTGGAGTATTTGTCATTGTGGTCGTGCGGTATAACGGGATGCTCTACTTCCGTAAAGCCTCTAGATCGGTGGAGTTGGAACGATCAGTCCAATCCCGGGGTGATTGAAGTCGTACCTTACTATAGGCTGTTGTGTTTGTGGTCTACAGTACTCCCAGATCGCCCCGATTCAGTCGGTAAATCTAGTACCTAGTACTCCAAAATTCCCATAGGGTTCGAGGATACTCTTTACCTAGAAGTAGGTAGATATTACACAGTATTATCATTATTACTGTGGATTCCCCACGACTGTCCGCTCTGCGACTACATACCTTACCCTTGGCAGATCACTCGTCCCAACTGCATCCACTGCATCAACTGCATCAATCAATAATAACATTGGACTCGCTGCAGCTGGCCTTAGCAACGCCTTGCAAATGCCCGTGCGCTGAAGCCAGCTACCGGTCCCCCGACTAGAATACGGAATATCTTTACCCACGTCCGTTCTCCCACGAGGCTTGCCCGCCCCCCCCCCAGCACGGGGCACGCAGCGATCCTCTACATTGGATTTGATTTGATCCCGTTCAATCCTCGACGTTGTCGTGTGGCTAATCACCTATAGAGCATCGCCATCTACAGTACTTGGTTCTCGAGGGTGAGCTATGTCATGATCTCATGCCTTGACTGAGCCATCTGCAAGAGCTTCGGTACGGACCGCTAGGAGTGAAGCACCGATTCCAACCCGGAGCTTACTGGCGGATTCACCACCCTTTCTAATCCTTCGGCCATCACTCATTACGCCGTGTTCCACTATCTCAGGCCCTCTATACAACGAAATTCGATACATACTAGGTCTGTGTTGGTAAAGAGACCAAGGAAGCCAAGCTAAAAACCCCGCGGAGGTTCTGTGGCGGAGCCTACCCAGGCAAAGCTCAAAGAAAACTTCCGTCCGACAACGATACCTTGCGATTGGAAAGCTGGCACTACACCTTGATCGTGGTCCACAATACCTCATTGCTGGGCGACCGCTCTTAAATCAAGCCAGTCGTCACAATTACCCTTCTGGAAGCGTGGGATCTTAAAACGAAATTGTGAGGTCTTGCTACCGGAAATTCAGCGTTCCTCGCCTTCGCTGGCGGGATTTGGTTTGGGAAGCCTCAGGGATTGCCACCCAAGTAGCGGTTTCTGCCGTTCGGTGGCCGCCAAGGGGCGACTCCCCGGGCAGGGCGGATTCATATACACATACGGCGTGTCAGTGCCAACATACACGCTTGATACACTATGGGGGCTTGCCAGAGTTCCCAAGACGGGCAGGAGGAGGAAATGAAGAAGAGAAGCCGCATGATAGACGCAAAACTGGAAGAAGACTCGAGAAGGTTACGCAAGGAATGCAAGATCTTGCTACTAGGTATGTCAAGTCGGGATTGGAAGCTGCGGATTTCCTGACAAGTTGCAGGTTCCGGAGAGAGTGGAAAGTCGACCATTGTCAAACAAATGAAGATTATACATCAAAATGGGTACACCAAGGACGAATTGGCATTGTACCGCCTAACAATATACAAGAACGTCATAGACTGTTCCAAAGCCTTGATATCAGCAATGCGGCAATTTCAGATTGAGCCGATGGACCCGCAGAATGCTGAGAACAGCGACTATCTTCTGCAATACCAAGTCGACCCAGATCCACATACTCCACTAGATCCAAGAGTTGGCCAATCGGTTGTATCGATATGGAGGGATCCGAGTATTGCGGATATAATGGATCATCAGAGCGAATTCTACCTGATGGATTCTGCACCATAGTCAGTCGCTGTGCTCATTTGCAGCTTCAGGGAGTTGACGGAATATAGCTTCTTTGACGAAGTATTACGAATAGCTGGGCCGGACTATATCCCTATAGAGGCGGACGTTCTTCGAGCTCGAACGAAGACTACCGGTATTTACGAAACGCGGTTCAAGATGGGCCAGTTGAGCATACAGTATGTTTCCCTCTCCTCCTATGTTACATAGCTTGGCCTGCTCACAGGTGCTTCATAGTATGTTCGATGTTGGTGGCCAACGCAGTGAACGCAAGAAATGGATCCATTGCTTTGAAAATGTCACTTCTATCATTTTCTGTGTAGCCCTGAGCGAGTACGATCAGGTCCTTCTCGAAGAGAGTAATCAGGTATGTTATTCATCGTCCTCTCGTAACGGTATCGTAACCGATGTTCGCAGAATCGAATGATGGAAAGCTTGGTACTGTTCGATTCTGTCGTGAACTCAAGATGGTTCATGAGGACAAGTATCATTCTATTCCTGAATAAAGTCGATCTCTTCAAGCAGAAACTCGGCCGATCACCTTTAGGAAATTACTTTCCAGACTACTCGGGAGGGAATGATGTAAATAGGGCGGCAAAGTATTTGCTCTGGCGGTTTAATCAGGTTAATCGAGCGCACCTGAATCTCTACCCTCAGTAAGTCCTCCTTTCATCTGGAGCATGTTCTGTCACATGGATGCCCTATTTCACCTGATACTGATGTAACACGTCAAGTCTCACCCAAGCGACGGATACTTCCAACATCCGACTCGTATTCGCCGCCGTCAAAGACACGATTCTCCACAATGCGCTTGCAGACTCTGGGATATTGTGAGCACTTTCATTTCCCGTTATGTGAATCTGTCCCAAGAATGTTGTATAAGAACGACGACTTCTGTGTACATACGTGCCAACGCTTCTACCAGGCTTTATTAATCTCTACCGCTATGTACCAAACTGTACATGAAGTCCATTACTTGGATAACATAACCCCATACGTATCCTCAACCACCTCAACTAACCCGCCCCTTGCCATCGGAAATCATCGAGAAACCTCATCTATCTGCTATATCTTGACCGGCGAACTTTTGCGACGGAGTTTTTTGTGTGCTACTGAGAATGGGAAGGTCGGGTTTGCGGGCAAGGGAACTTGTCAATACCATGATTATGTCGAAAAGTCGTTCGTACCAGGCGCTTTTGTTATACAAGCATTTCCTCTGCGCTGGGCGTTGATAACGGACAGAGCGTGGCCGCGCTTCCTCCACGCGAATCCTGTAGCGCGGGTTTTGGGCCATGTCAACAAGGTGCTCTGCCAGCTGAGAAAAGAAGGGAGGGATCAGACGCGCAAGGACGGATGCTGTGAGGTAGCTTAGGAGCAGGGAGATAGAACAATGCCAGCGCAACGTCTATCTCTGTAGAGCTTGCATTTTTGGTGCTGCCTAATAGCGACGCAAGCAACACCTCCACCCGTCGGTACGATACCTAAACTACCTCCGCCCAAAGATCAACGCACACCCTTCTCCACCCACGGTGTGCCAATACCATCCCAACATCAGCCCCTCTCCAGCTTTCCCCCAACTACCACGGTATGCCCATATCCTCCCAACATCAGCCCCTCTTCAGCATTCGTCCCGACTACCTTGCCTTGGCAACCCCCTTTCTTCGAACCGTTCACCCCTCCCACATCCCACAACCCCCCTTTCCCCGTCCCACAACCCCATTCCTCACCCTCCAAAAAATCTTTCTTTCTTTCATACCGAAGCAGCATATTTCTACTCAAGTCTCAATGTATGAGAGAGATTGCGTTTTATCTATTTACAAGTGGCACTTCCATTCTTTCTTCCTTTCTTTCTTTCTTTCTTTTTTAATATCACTCCCCCAAGATCTACAGTACGGCATCTCTCAAACCCCCACGCCCACGCAAACCGCAACCCCATCCCCATCCCCAGACCCCTCACTCACTCTATACATCCCACCCCCACACTCTTCCCCTTCCCTCCCCTCCCCTCACCCACACCAAATCTCCCCCTCCTCCTCCTCCCGATAAAATGTACAACCAACCGCATCCATCAAATCCCATTCACCGCTCGCGGGGTTTTTTTACTCACTGGTTCTTTGTTCTTTGTGGAAAGGAATAAGGGGAGGGAGTGGTGGGGGGGGACTTCTTGGTGTTGATGCGGTGGGTGTGGGGGTTCTTTTTGGGGTGGTGGTGTTTTAGTGTGTTGGGGGGTGTTTATAACATCTCTCTCTCTCTCTCTGCTTATTGGGAAGCCCTCGATCAAGAACACTCATAAAGCATTTTCGCTGACGCACTCCCGCTTTTTCCTTGTTGCGTGAGTCGGAATTTTTTCCCGCTCGTCCGTTCTGGGCTTTTAGTTTTTCTTTTCTTTTCTTCGCGTTGGTCGTCTTCTCGCTGAAAAAGAAGGTTTGAGCGGAGAGGAAGACGGGAGGAAGATGGTTTTTTTGTTTGTTCTTCGAATTCTCTTATCGTCTTTGTGTTCGCGGATTCTAGACTTTCGCTTTCTGCTTTTGCTTCGTTTTGGGGAAACGAAATGGTAGGTTTTGTGTCCTCGATAGTACACCTAGTTCATGACCTGTTAATCGCGCTATCCGTTACGCACCTTTATCGTCGCCGTCGTCGTCGTCGTCATTCTTCTATTTCTTGTTTCTTTGCTGAGAGGAAATGATGAGGGAAGGGGAGTCGGAGATGCATTGAGCAGATTGAAGGGGTGGTTGAGGGCCGAGAAGTAGGAGATGGGGGGATTGAGGAGAGAAAGGGGGGAAATGCAGATTCAGTAGCGCAGATAAAGTTCAGAAATAGGAGGTTGTATATTGGATACTTGGAGAGGGTTTATAAGTCGTCATTCTTCTGTTTCTTGTTTCTTTGCCGAGAGGAAATGATGAGAGAAAGGGAGTCACAGATGCATTGAGCAGATTAAAGGGGTGGTTGAGGGTCGAGAAGTAGGAGATGGGGGGATTGTGGTGGATT